>ERZ1673703.992-NODE-992-length-27100-cov-5.291403_pt1 | contig 27100 bp, 28 predicted proteins | sample MGYA00580233_ERZ1673703 | MGnify/ENA primary metagenome ERZ1673703 (study PRJEB41218, sample SAMN15661748) | gut metagenome | host: Homo sapiens | place: Canada: London | collected 2015-08-20/2019-03-30 | study: EMG produced TPA metagenomics assembly of... | reverse complement strand
CCCGTTGTGGTTGAGGAAGCCTTGGCTTTCCTGCTACATGATGGGTGACCCCCATTGCTTCTGATATCAAGACTATTAAATGTCTTTTTGTTGCCTGTATTCGACACTACTTCCCCAGGCTTGGGCGGACAGCTAAACTGCGGCGGGCGCCGCACTCCGGGAATCTAACCCCTCCGAGGATCTCTCCGAGCTGTCCCCATTGCTTGAGACTGTGGCTGGACAGGGGTACCATTATAGGCAGATGAGGTCTTGGCGAAACAGGCTGCCATGCCTGCTTTTGGATCGGAGGACCCGCTGGGCACCTTATTGGCCGTCATTGATAGGAGAAAAAGAAAAGCATTTCCTTTTTGTCTTCTACAGGTGGTCATCGCGCACCGTCCACATCGCTCGCTCATCGCTGATGTTATTTAGCTGCCGGATATTCAGTTGAAAAGGTTCAATGAAGGCGTCTTAAGGCCCCTTCACTTTACAACGGACATATTTGCAGCAAACCACAACCATCAGCCAAAAATATTTTTTGCTTTTTTCTGAATGAGGCGGATCGCATTCTGGACGCTCTGATAGCTAACATCCATCCGGTCTGCATATGCCTTGTAGCTGATCCCATTCAAAATGCAGGCTTGATATATGCCATATTGGGTAGGAGTCAAGCTTTCTCGCAAGCTCCTCTCCAGCAGCTTCGTGGAAATCTCTTCCGTATCAGGCGGCTCCACAGCTCAGCTATGTGATTCAGTTTTTATTTAGTCCTCCTTCGGGCGAAGGCGAAACACGATTTTTCCCATGCTCAAAACATCAAAGACGGTGACTTTTCCGCACTTTTTGCACTTTGTTTCGACATGACCTCTTGTGTCCTCATATACGACGATTGAGTTATGCTGGCAGTACGGGCATTTGATATATCGCGGCTTTTGCGCCGCAATCGCCTCCCGCGCCCGGATAATTTTGCCCAACATTTCTGCGGAAGGCTCTGTAATACGAATGTTTTTGCTCATGCCCACACCTCCAGTGGATCAACAAACTCTGCATACGGGCGTTCTTCCAGATACCCAAGCTGCCGGAGCCGAATTACGGCGGCAGACTTGGACACGCCAAGAGCTTGACAGAGAAGTGAAAGTGCCAGCTTGTCCGCATATGAAAACCTCCCTTCATAGCTAATCAGGGTCCGACATTGAGTGAAAAGCCACATGGCCCGCTTTATCTCCGCCTGGGGCATGAGAAGAGCGGCTCCCAAGGCATTGGCCTGCCACTCGTTCCAGTCCTCTCTACTTTTCAAGTCTCGGAGGGAGTAGGACCGCCGCTCCGAATAGGATTCGCGGCATTTTTGCTGGGACTCCTCGGACTCCATTTGAAACAAGATTTGATGTGCGCACTCATGCGCCAGAGTGAACCGACGCTTGCCGCACAGTTTCTTGACCTTGCCGGCCTCAAGAAAGCTGGAGTCCAGAAGAATTTGATTTTGTTTGAGTTCTATGGTGCGAACTGTTCCCATTTCCTCGATGATGTACTCGGCATCGGCATAGCTGGTCAGACCACAGATACTCCCATCTACGGACAATCGGGCAAATCGAACACTTAGCCCGAGGTAGTCGCGAGCAAACTGGTCGATGGGTGTTGCGCGAACGTATTTATCCCCAAGGGCTGCGCTGCCGCAGTAGAAGAACTTGTTGAAGTCCTGAATTACAGCTGCACCGATATCCTCTATTTGGTGGTGAGAAAGAATCATTGACTTGCCCCCTTTGCTTCCACGAACCACTTGTTCCCTTCGCTGAACAGGAAGGTTTCCTTGCCGTGGATTATGACGGTATATCGGATGCCACCTCCGCTTACCTTGGAGGAAGCAGCTCTGCATTTGTATTTCAGCTGGTCAATTTGATAGATACGGCCATTTGCCCAGCGGATGAACCGGGGGTGAACTACACCGTTTTGGTCTACATCAAGATTAACAGAGACATATTCTTTTCTGCATTGTACCTCCATTACAATACCCTCCGTTTTTCTGCCCGCTTCACGAACAATTTTTCGTGTTTTCGATTGACAAAATCTTTGCTCGTGTGTTAACATTTACACGAACAGAATTTCGTGTTACGCTCCCATTATAGCCAGAACAGATTTTCGTATCAATCCCGTTTTGCGAAAAAGTGTTCGTGTTGATGGCAGAGAAACAGAAAGAGGTGCCTTTATGGGGTTTAAAGAACGGCTGAAAGAAAAGCGGCTTGAGGCTGGATTAACACAGGCTGAACTTGCAGAAAAGGTTTCTGTAACTGCGCGGACGATTCAGAATTACGAAATGGGTTCAAGGAAACCGGGCAACATGAAGGTGGTCGGCGATATTGCTACTGTCCTTGGCACTACACCAGAATACCTTCTCACCAGCGCAGATGTCTATTCCGTAGAAGCCCATCAGAAGGGTGGAGCAAAAGCAGCGCGAAACATCGATGAACTGGTCGGTGAGGTGACCGGCCTGTTTGCCGGCGGCCAACTTTCCGAAGATGCGCTTGAGGGGGCAATGCGGGCCCTCAACGATGCCTATTGGATGGCCAAGGAGAAGAACAAGAAATTTACGCCCAAAAAATATCGCCAGCAGGAGGAGTAAATCCATTCTGTGGGGCTCAAGATGTGAGATAATGATGAAAAGCATCCGCAGGATGGAGGTGGGCTTATGACCGGTAAAATGCTCTCCAAAGTCGGCGCATCCCTGGTGCGGCGCTTCGGAACACGCGATCCCTTCCAGATTGCGAAAGAGTTGGGAATCTCTGTTCTTCTTTGTGAGGATTTTGGCTCTCTAAAAGGAATGTACCGCGTCATCAAACGCAATCGATTTATTTTTCTGAACAAGGATCTGGGGGACAGAATGCTCCGCATCGTCTGTGCCCATGAGCTGGGGCACGACCAGCTTCATCGGAAGTTGGCACAGGCAAACAGCCTTCATGAATTCATGCTGTATGACATGACCACACGGCCAGAGTATGAGGCGAACATTGTTGTTGCAGAAATTCTGATTGACAACGAGGAGTTGCTGGACTACATCTATACCTATCGCTATTCTGCTGAACAAATCGCCAGGGCGATGGATACGGATATCAACCTGGTTGCCTTAAAAATAGCGCACCTGACGGAACTCGGATACGATTTGCGGCCTGTGAATCATAGAAGTGATTTTTTGCGGTAGTTCTACTGGGAAGGAGTTTCTCCATGAAGTACAAGTTGTACCGATCCTTCGGGAATCTGGATAAAGATGTCCGTAGACATGAACTGGTTGCCGTGGAGTATGGCATGAACCTGGAGGCAGTGACGAATGCACTAATTCGTGCGGTAGCCGATGATCTGGCTGGAACGCCTGAATACGCAAATTATGAAACCGCCGCTTTTGCGCCGGAGCCGGTCAAGGGGTTCCGCCGTGTTCGGAGGTACGACTATGAGATGACAGGAATTGTTTATCCAACTTATGCGGACAAGAATATCCTGATTGACTACGGTATTGTTGAGGAAAACGAACTCGAGAATTAATGTTACAACCAATTTCGAGCAGCGTTTTGGCGTTAAATAGCGAGAATCCAGAGGGGGCAGTTTTAGTATGAAGCAAAGGTCCTATATCGCAATCGACCTCAAGAGCTTCTATGCCTCCGTCGAGTGCCGGGAGAGAGGTCTCGATCCTCTGGATACCAACTTGGTGGTTGCCGACGAGAGCCGTACCGACAAGACCATCTGCCTTGCCGTTACGCCGTCCTTAAAGGCCTATGGGATCTCAGGTCGTGCTCGGCTGTTTGAGGTGGTCCAGCAGGTGAAGGAGGCCAACCGTGGTCGGCTTCACGATGCGCCTGGGCATCGATTTTCTGGAAAGTCTTGCTTTCTCTCTGAATTAAATGCCACACCGGGGCTGGAGATCGACTATCTGATTGCACCACCGCGTATGGCCTACTACATGGAGTACAGCACACGCATCTACAGCATCTATCTGAAATATATTGCTCCAGAGGATATCATCGTATACTCCATTGATGAAGTGTTCATGGATGTCAGCGATTATCTATCCACCTACAAACTTACCCCCAGAGAACTTGCAATGAAAATTATCCTGGATGTGATCGAGAATACCGGAATTACAGCCACCGCAGGTATTGGTATGAATCTTTATTTATGTAAAGTCGCAATGGATATCTTGGCAAAACATATCCCTGCGGATGAGAACGGCGTGCGCATCGCAGAGCTGGATGAGATGACCTACCGTCAAACCATGTGGTCGCACCAGCCACTCACCGATTTCTGGCGGGTTGGACGTGGATACGCCAAGAAGTTAGAGGCACACGGAATGTTTACCATGGGCGATGTTGCGCGAATGTCGGTATGCAATGAGGATCTTCTTTACCAGCTCTTTGGGAAAAACGCTGAGTTGTTGATTGACCATTCGTGGGGCTGGGAACCCTGTACCATCCAAGCGGTTAAGGCATATCATCCCAGTGAAAACAGCCTTGGTTCCGGTCAGGTTCTGCATTGCCCGTATTCCGCAGAAAGGGCTCGGTTGGTGCTGAGAGAAATGGCAGAGCAACTGGCACTGGATTTGGTGAGTAAGAAGCTGATGACCGACCAGATTGTTCTGACGGTCGGCTATGACATCGAGAACCTAACTGATCCGGCACGGCGAAATCGTTATCATGGCCCAATAGTCAAGGATCACTATGGCCGCGAGGTTCCAAAGCACGCCCATGGAACCGAGCGCCTGAACGATTATACCTCCTCTACAAAGAAAATCATGGGGGCAGCTACAGCGCTCTTTGATCGTATTGTGAATACCGACCTCATGGTGCGGCGACTTAACATCGTTGCGGGTCGGGTGATTTCAGAGAGTGAGGCGATGACCAGAGAGGGCGAATTTGAGCAGATGGATCTGTTCACCGATTATGCTGCCGTTGAGGCTCGTCGAAAACAAGAGCAAGCAGAACTGGATCGGGAGCGAAAAATGCAGGAGGTTATGCTCACTATTAAGAAGATGGTGCCCATACGAACTATGAATTATCGGCGCATAGACCGCACGGTTGCAGGACATATTCGACCCATCCGTTACATCTGTACCCTCAGTCTGTGAGGGGGAACATCGTATAGGAGAAGGCGGCAGCGGGATGAATCTGCTGTGGCTGCAGATAAACTTTGCGCGCTTCCAAGCTGAGGAGTTTACACTGAATTTGGGATGGCCGCTATGCCCGTGTCAGCCTGCCCAGTGGAAACTTCAGCAGCACACACGCTTCTGTAACGGCTGTGTCGGCTGACAGAAGCGTGGAATGGGCTGGAACTTTAATCAGTTTTTGTGGATACAGTGGTCAAAACATCCATAGACTCCCTTGAGCCGCTGGCGGCTCAAGGGAGTTTTTTACGATAAATTCAGATTCCTCGATAAATCTCGGTTTGCCCTTGCATAAAGAAAAAAATAAATGTATGATTATTAGACACTTGATTGTGAGGAGTGCAGAGAAGAATGTCCATTGAAACGTCGAAAAAGAAAAAAGGCATCCAGATGCCCCACACGTACATTATTCTGTTTCTGATCGTGTTGGTTGTCTGCCTGCTGACCTACGTGATTCCTGCCGGCCAGTTTGAGCGCCAGGAGGATGCCAGCGGCCGTATGCTGATTGTACCGGGTACATACACTCAGGTGGAATCGTCACCGGTTTCACCGCTGGAAATCCCCATGGCTTTTGTGAGAACTCTGGGCAGCTCCAGCGTAAACGAGATCATCTTCTTTATTTTCATCATCGGCGGCGCCTTTGAGCTGATTATGCAGACAGGGATGATCACCGCCTTTTGTGCCAAGCTGGGCAAGATGTTTGCGGGAAAAGAAAAGCTGCTCATCCCCATCTTCATTACGGTCTTTGCCGTAGGCGGCTTCACCATGGGAATGTCTGTGGAGGTTCTGGTGTTTGTGCCTATTGGGATTGCAGTGGCCAAGGCAGTGGGCTATGATACCATCACAGGTACAGCCATGATCGCCATGGGCTCCATCGTGGGCTTTACGGCGGGCATCTATAATCCCTTTAATGTGGGTGTGGCTCAGTCCATCGCGGGTGTGACTCCCATGTTCTCCGGAGCCTGGTATCGCTGGATTATCCTGGTGGCGTTTATTGTTGTGACCAGCCTGTATATTATTCATTACGCGGAGAAGGTAAAGAAGAATCCCTCCAAGAACCTGATGGGGAACGAGGATTCCAACCTGGAGGATGTGGATGTATCTGCGATTGAAGTGACCGGACGGCACAAGCTGATCCTTCTGGCCGTTGTCATCGCGTTTGCCGTTTTGATTTACGGCGTGGCCTACTTGGGATGGTTTATCACCGAAATGGCTACTTTGTTTTTGGTGCTGGGTGTGGTATGCGGTATTCTGGCCGGGTTCAGCGGCAACAAGATCTGCGATCTGTATGTGCAGGGCATGGCCAATATCACCTTCGGTGCGATGATTGTGGGAGTGGCCGGTACGATCAATACCGTTATGGTGGACGGCATGATCATTGATACCATTATCAATGCCTTGGCCAATGCGATTGTGGCACTGCCCAGCTCGGTAAAGATCATCGGTATGTTCCTGGTGCAGACCATCATCAACCTGCCCATCAACTCTGGTACGGGCCAGGCGGCAGCCACCATGCCGATCATGGCGCCTGTGGGCGATCTGGTGGGCCTGACCCGCCAGAGCACTGTGCTGGCCTTCCAGCTGGGTGACGGCCTGACCAATGCCATCTACCCCACTTCGTCCACCATGCTGGGATTTTTGGCTGCGTCCAAGATTCCCTATTCCGTGTGGCTGAAGTACGTCATTAAGCTGGTGATTTTGCTCAGCCTGGTTTCTATGGCCTTCCTGGCTTTGGCTGTGGTGATCGGTTACTGATCCGTTTAGAGCTGGCCGCCGCAACTGCATGGCGCGACGGCAGGATATTATAGATTTCAAAGATATGGGATGGGACATGCCATGGAAGAAATTCAGAAGCAAATTGCGAATATCGTTTCAGAGCTGATGCCGCAGCTGTGCGCGCTGAGCGACGAAATTTTTGATTACGCCGAGCCGGGCTATGAGGAGTACCGCTCCTCAGCTGCGCTGACAAAGTGGCTGCGAGCCCACGATTTTGAAGTAACCATTCCCTACGCCGGGCTGGATACGGCTTTTTGTGCCGTGTACCGCCACAAGGGAGGGCGGGCTGCCGGAGGGCGCGCGGTAGGATTTTTAGGGGAATATGATGCGCTGCGGGGCCAGGGACATGGCTGCGCCCACCATATGCAGACCCCTGCCATGATCGGCGCGGCAATGGCCCTGCGGGGAGTGCTGGAGTCTTCGGACCAGCCCTTTGAGATCCATGTGATCGGGACGCCCAGCGAGGAGTCGCTGGACGGAGGCAAAAACGAGATGGCCGCCCACGGCGGGTTTGACCATATTGATGTGGCCTTCATGGTGCACGGCAGCACATTGACCCAGCTGGAGACGCCCTCTCTGGCTCTGATCGAGATGGATGTGGAATTTCACGGCAAAACCGCCCACGCGGGTATTGCGCCTTATGCTGGGCGCAGCGCAGTGGATGCGGTGACCATGCTGCAAACAGGGCTTGGGCTCATGCGCAATCACCTCAAGGATTCCAGCCGGGTGAGCAATATTGTGCTGGCTGGGGGGACGGCAGTCAACTCCGTGCCCGATTTTGCCAAGGTTAAGGTAGAGATCCGCCACTCCTCCATGGCGTATCTGGAGAGCGTGGAGCAGTGGACCCGGGAGATTGCCCAGGCTGCTGCCATGGCTACCCAGACACAGGTACAAATTACCCCTGTGGCGCATATTTACAACACCACCATCAATGATGCCATGGGTGCGCTGCTGATGGAGTGTGCAGAAAAATTTGCGTGTGACGGAATTGCTCCGCCCCGGAAGGACTGCGGTTCTACCGATTTCGGCGCGGTGACCCACCGGCTGCCCAGCTGCTGCCTGCGGGTAAAGACCATCGAGACAGATGATCCTCCTCACACGGACGCATGGGTAAAGACCGGGAAAGAGGCGCGGGCTCATCAGGGCATCTATGACGGTGCTGTGTGCTGTGCACTGGCTGCCTTCCGCCTTGTGACGGATGAGGCTGCCTGGCAGGATGTGTACCAGTGTTTCCTTGCGCACCAAAAGGAGAATTGAGGAATGGAAGAACTCTCACGGGAATGCCTGATGGAGACACTGGATGTGTTTTCCGGGCTGAAGCGCATCGGCGGTTCGGAAGATGAGCACCGTGCCTGCGGCTATCTGATCAAGAAGCTGCAGGAATGGGGCATTCCATGCCGCGTGTATGAGTGTGACGGATATGTCTCCACTCCTATAGAAGCGTCAGTTACTGTAGAGGGGATGGATCAGACCTTTGAAGCCCTTCCCCGTTCCTTCTCCGCCCATTGTCCGGACGGAGTGACCGCCCCCTTGTTTTATGATGTCCATGCCCACGACCAGCTGAAGCCCAGACAGGAGCAGGATTGGTACGCGGGGGCGCGGGGCTGCATCGTGATTGGGGACAATTTTTATGAGGACTATGTTCAAAAGCTGCGGGGATACGGTGTAAAGGGCCTGATCCATCTGTGGACCAGCGAGGAGCCTGTGCTTCACTACGAGACGGTCAGCCCTGTGTGGGGCACCGCGGAGCCTGAAAACGGAAAAACCTATCCTGATTTTCCGGTGGTGGGCCTGAGAAGCTGTGACAGAGAATCCATACTGCCCTTGCTGACGCCTGGAGCCTGCAGCCGTACCGCGACGGTGCGCAGCGTACTGCAGTGTGGATGTGTGCGTCTTCAGATCCCTGTAGCCGAGCTGGCCGGTGAAACGCCGGAGTATGTGCTGGTGGGCAGCCACTATGACTCCTGGGATTATGGTGTGACGGATAATGCCACCGGGAATGCCGCTGTGTTGGAACTGGCACGGGTACTGTCCCAGAAGCAGCTGCGGCGGGGTGTCAAAATCGCGTGGTGGCCGGCCCACTCCAACGGACGGTATGCCGGGAGCACTTGGTACTGCGATGAGCAGTTTGAGGACCTGGATGCCCGTTGTGTGGCGCTGGTCAACATGGACTCTCCCGGCTGTATGGGAGCGCAGGAGATCGGGTTTTCCACGTCCGGTGTGGCAGGGGATACCCTTGGGGATATCCTGCGTCGGTGCACCGGGCAGGCTGAGGTGGTGATCCGCCCGCTGGGGCGGGGATCAGACCTGTCATTTTTCGGGCCGCGCATTCCCATCCAGGTGTCCTTTGACTTTTATCAGGCGCCGCCCAACCGTGGCCGCTGGCACTGTGCAGGCAGCGGCGGAGGCTGGTGGTGGCATTCCGTGGAGGATACCATGGATAAGGTGGACCCCCAGCTTCTGATGAGGGATACACGGGTGCTGGTGGAGCTGGTAAAAGAGTTTGCCGATGAAGCGCATCTTCCCTTTGACGCGGCAGAGTGTCTGGCGCAAATGAGAGATACTGTGGCAGACATCCGGACCCATTGCGGCGATGACTTTGATTTCGCTCCTGTAGAACGGGCACTGGAGGAGCTGGACAAGGCCTGTGCCGGGCGTATCTGCTTTTCCAGTGACAGACAGGCGAAGGAGGCAGGAGGCCGGCTGACGAGACTGCTGTGCAGTGCCTGTGATGAATATCACTTTGACAACACATTTGCAGTGGGCCTGCTGCCCGGTCTGCAGCTGGTCAGGGGCAAGCACCGCAACGACCTGCCACCTCAGGAATTTTTGTATTGGCGGACAGCCTTCCGCCGGCAGGTGAACCGCTTTGTATCTGAGTGCACAAGCATTGTCCAAGCACTGAACAGCGACGCGGACAGTGTGGTATGATAGAGAAAGGGGATATGGATTATGCAGACCAATATCAAAGAGTATGACGAATCGTTTGATCTTACCCAGGCACTCCAAAAGAAGGGCACCAAGGAATATGGTTTTATTCATTTGGCCCAGCGGGCCAACGGTTCATGGGTGAATATTCCCATTATGCTGGCGGTGGGCGCCCAGGACGGTCCCACGTTGGTGGTGGATGCCTGCAACCACGGCGACGAGTATGAGGGTACTGAGGGAATTATCAAGACCTTTGAGGGGCTGGATGTATCCAAGATGAAGGGAAGCTTCATTGGAATCCCTGCCCTGAATGCAGAGGCCTTTGCCGAAATGAAGCGCTATAATACCCTGGACTTTGTGCCCCAGGATCTGAATCGCATCTATCCGGGCGGAACCGGCCCCATGACGGCTTATGTGTGCAGCTGGTACTGTGAGAACATCATCAAGAAGGCTGACGCGGTGATCTGCATCCACGGCGGCGGCAACAGCGAGTATCTGGAGCCTGTTGTGCTGTACTGCGGAGAGGAGTCTCCTGTGGCGTATAAGTCCCGTGAAATGGCCCAGTGCTTTGGCTTTAAGGTCTTGTGGAAGAACACCCGCTACGCGGAGAACAGCGGAATTGAGGATGAGTATGCCTATCAGATGGGCATTCCCTGCATTACACCCGAGATCGGCGGACAGTGCACCCGCATGTATCAGCGGGATGAGCACAAGCAGATGTTGGAGACCGGAATTCGCAATGTGATGACCCTGCTGGGGATTCTGGAGGGCAGCGTGCCCGCCAATGAGGGCGTACACCACTATGACATTGATTATATCTATAACCGCAACGGCGGGATTCATGTGCCTGTGAAGAAGGCAATGGATTCTGTGCGTAAGGGCGACACGCTTTCCATCATTACGAACCTGTTCGGAGAGGAAGTGGATCGGGTCATTGCTCCCTTTGACGGTGTGGTCATCGGGTACTGGACATATTCTGTCTGTCCTCCTCATGGCTGGGTATACATGGTTGGCAAGCCTGTGGATGGGGAGTAAAGCGCCCAGATCCATGCATCCTGCAAATCGAAGTGCCAGTTGAGTATCCTAGATACGAACAGGGCAGAAGCAGAGTGGGCTGTACATGGCCTGCAGAAATGAAAAAAGGGCACCCTTTTGGATGCCCCAGTCTGTCGAAAAAGTCCAGCGAAAGCTGGGCTTTTTCGTTTGTAAACGGGAAAAATGAGTGGTGAGGGATGCTGAAACGGGGAAAAATGGGGCACAATGACCGGGTGTCTGGACATGCTGACAGCCAGCTTAGCTGGTGGTTTTGACTTGAGCTTATGCAATCAACAGCTTCTTATTGTTGGATAGACAACTTGATTTTCTGATAGGTGTTCCAATCAATGAGGTTTTGTTTGCGAAGGACCTCATTGAAGTAATCAAACCAGATTCGTTTCGTCAAAGCCTCGCGGCTTGGTTTTCTCATACGCAGGCCCCCTTTGCTACAGTATGCCTGATCTTTTTGGCGGTCATACCTGGCATGATGATAAAAAATGAATCTGCTCATTTTCCAAGGAGCAGGGCCTGTGCGAGGGTAATTGGGCCCCTTTTGGTGATCGACTGCACTGAGATTGTTCCGTAGGGTAAGGTTGTATCTCATATACCGCTCTTGTTGCTTTGTGGATGGCGATGGAACATATATTCCAGATCTGGCTCTTTTGTGGACCGGATTCCCGCTTGTAATCTCTGGTTGCTTAACATATAATTAGAACATGATAAAACGAACTTTGGAGGACAGCACATGGATATCCACAGCGCACGGCAGAAGTTAAAAACCGGTACGATCTACGACCTGCCGCTGCGGGTAACCTTTTACGCCCGTGTATCCAGCGAGTCGGATGAGCAGCTGAACTCTCTGGGCAATCAGATCCAGTATTACGAGAGCCTTATCCGCAAAAATGCCCGATGGACCTATGTGGAGGGCTATATCGACGAGGGGTTGTCCGCGGCCACCACCAAAAAGCGGGAAAATTTTCACCGGATGGTGGCAGACGGGGAGAACGGGCTGTTTGACCTGATCATTACAAAGGAAATCACCCGATTTGCACGAAATACCTTGGATTCTATTCAGTACACCCGCCGCCTCCTCTCTGCAGGAGTGGGAGTGTTTTTTCAAAACGATAACATCAACACACTGGACGAGGACAGTGAGCTGCGTCTGACCATCATGTCGGGCATTGCCCAGGACGAGCTGCGTAAGCTCAGCAGCCGGGTGAGGTTTGGACACCAGCAGGCCATCAAGAACAGTGTGGTGCTGGGCAACAGCTGGATTTTTGGCTATCAAAAGGACAAAGGGCGGCTGGTGATTGACCAAGATGAGGCCCCTATGGTGCGGGAGCTCGTTGAGCGGTATGCCACTGGGGAGTACTCCATGAAGCAGCTGGAGACACTGTTCTGGGAGATGGGGTATCGGAACCACAACGGGAAAAAGATCGCCCACACCACCATGTCGGGTATGATTGCCAACCCCAAGTACAAGGGGTACTATGTGGGCAACAAGGTCAAGGTCATGGATCTGTTCACCAAAAAACAAAAATTTCTTCCGCCTGAGGAGTGGGTGATCTGCAAGGATGAGACGGGGGAGATCGTCCCCGCGATTGTCAGCGAGGAGCTGTGGGACAGGGCCAATGCCGTGTTGAAAAAACGCAGCGAGGACGTGAAGAACCGCCAGGGCATTTGCAATCACGCCAACCTGCTGACGGGAAAATTGTACTGCACTCACTGTGGTGCAGCCTACTACCGCCGGGAGAGCGTGGATCGTGCGGGCAATAAGAACAGCAAGTGGGTCTGCTCGGGAAAAATCAAAAACGGAGCTGACTCCTGTCCCTCGTTCCCAGTCTATGAGGAGGAGCTCAAGCCCCTTCTGCTGGAGGTGTTCCGGGAAACTAAGGTGGACACCAAGGCCCTGATCGAGGAGTATATCGACATGTACAAGTCACTGGATCAGGAGCAGGACCTCTCCAAACGTATGGCAGAGCTGCGGCACACCGTGGAGATCGTGGAGAAAAAGAAACAGAAGCTGCTCACCTTCAACGCCATGGGGCAGCTCTCTGACCGGGACTTCCTTGCCATGAACAAACAGTGCGAAGGGGAGCTGGAGAAGGCCCAGCGGGAACTGGCGGAGCTGGAAGGACAACGGGACTCCGCCTCCGACTTCAAAAAGCACATCGACACCATCCGCCGGGTGCTCCAGGAAGCGGAGCGGGATGCGGCCAACGGCCTGATCAACAAGGAGTTTGTGGAGCAGTATATTGACAAGATTTTTGCCACTCCCGAGGAGGACGGCTCGTTGCGGCTGCAGATCAAGATCTTTACCGGAGAAACCACGGACAAATACCTTCAGAATCTCAGAAGTCGTACGGGACACACGTTCAAGAACAAATACGGGAAAAATGCCATCTTGAAGGGAATGAATTTAGAGGAAGGTGCAACAGCCAAGGACAGGAATGAGCAAATTGGAGGCCATAGAGCATGACGGAGAAGTATGAAGATATCATCAATCTTCCCCACCATGTTTCTAAGACAAGGCCACAGATGTCTATGCTGGAACGAGCTGCGCAGTTTTCCCCTTTTGCAGCTCTCATTGGTTATGATGATGCTGTCAAGGAAACTGGGCGCCTGACAGATGAGAGAATTGAGCTCGGAGATGAAGAACGAGACCTGCTGGATAGGAAGCAGCAGTATCTCCAAGAGATTATTGCTGATAGGCCGGAGATTACCGTTACCTTTTTCGTCCCAGACGAGAAGAAGTCAGGCGGTTCTTATACCGCCATCACTGGCAACCTAAAACGAGTTGATCTCTATGAGCTCCTTCTGGTTCTGACCGACGGGAAGAAGATCCCGCTGGATGACATTGCCGATATCAAAGGAGATTGCTTTCATGACGTTCTGTAATTATCGCCTATGCCAACCATGCGGGCTCAACAATTCTGGGAAATTTAGCCATCCATAAGGATATGGTCGAGTAGTCACATTGATTCCTCATCCAATGCCATGCCCTGGTGTTGTGAATGAGGATATCTTTTTTACAAAAGTTGTTCTTTAGAATTATGCCTCGTTCTTTGGCTTCTGTATGAAAGCGGCCATCTCAACTATACTATCTTTAGAGCAAAATTAAGTTCTAAAGGAGGAGGCGGAAGGGTGGACGCAAAGGCAGTTGGACAACGCATAAAAGCTGCAAGGGAGAAAAAGAGTATGACACAAGAAGACCTTGCTGCTCGTATCAACATCAGCCCAACTCATGTAAGCGTCATTGAGCGCGGTACGAAGATTCCGAGGATAGATACATTTGTTGCAATTGCGAATGTGCTTGAAGTGTCTGCGGATGAGCTGCTGGTGGATGTGGTGAATTGTGCGGCAAATGGAGTCGCTTCAAATCTTTCTGCCGCCATTGAGGTTCTCCCTCATGAAGAAAAAATGCGCGTTTTGAAAGTTGTGGCTGCGTTGATAGGTAGGTGAGTGTGGAAGAGCTTGTGGCTTCTTCCACACTTTTTTGTTCTCCGTCAAGATTTGCGCTTTTCGATATTCTTTTGATGCTATACTTGCGCTAAAGAACTAATCAGAAGTCTAAAGACGGAGGAGTTAGTATGAGAAACTTTGATGAAATCCTTGCTAAGATTGCCCGCGACAATGGAACGACACCTGAGGATGTGCTTCACGAAATGCAGGTGGCAATTGATAATGCCTATGACCACCACGACCAAGAAGCTCAACAATTGTGGGACAAAATGACCTTTAAGGGGGATAGACCGACGCCGGAAGAGTTTATCTTTCAGGTGGCAATGATGCTGGATGAAGGCAATGTCATACTACAATATCCTCTAGGGATTGAAAACATATAGAGGCTTCCGACCGCGATCTGGATGAGAAGGATTCCGCCCCTTTTTAGATTTGCGAAAAACACCTTGATCACAGCATAGGCCATCAAAATTATGCAGAAGATCAGCATGAGTGGGTTGGTGCCAATTCCCCAGTGGCCAGCAGCCGCGATCTCCGTTAAGGAAGTAGACTCCATGTTTTCCAAAATTGCCGCGCCAAGATCTCCAATGCCTGAACCGGCTCCGGTGATACCTTGTGCAAAGGTCCCTTGCAACGCAACGGACAACGAATATAGGCGAACCGGAACAACGGTAAAAAGGTTAACAGCCAGAAAACCCTTAATGGCATTTAATGCGGCCTGTTGGATATTGCCACGGCCAGAAATATATTCTATTCCGCACTCAAATCCAGAAACGACCAGACTGACGCCATACAGAGCCCAACCGAGTTGGGAGAAGAATAGGACAACAGCTTGTACCCATTCCAATTCAAAAAGTTCCGCGCCCATATTGCCCATCTGGGCAAAAAATGCGCCGAGAAAGCCCACGATCTGACTGTAAAACCAATCCATAAGAGCATCCATAATGGGATTGGCTACAAAATCCCAAATAAACATTAGGCACTAACACCTCCTCTCTAAAAGGTAACCGCACCCCTTCCTAATTAGGAGGGGGTGCGGCCTTCGATTCTTAGATGCCGATGATGCCCCAGATGTAATTGGGGGCCAGCAGTACGAAGATAAGGCAAACAAAGAGGATTGCAGGACCAGTCCATTCGAATTGTCCCCTCGTGCGGTAATCGAAGTACGACATTCCCAGCTTCACAAAGAATGCAATGGCAAGGATCATACTCAGGGCAGGAAAAACCACATTATCCACGACAGTCTTGATTTGCGTTGCGGCATCATCCCAGGTCTGTTCCACTGCACCGGCCACATCACCGCCAGCTGCAAAAGCGGGGACAGTGAGTAGCACATCGTCCTCTGCTCCATAGAGGAGCTGGTAGTGATCCAATCCCTGAAGAATTTGGATGGTCGTCTGAATGTCCCTTGGTGATTCAATCTGCATGGCACCTCGGAAGAGCAGTTCTTCCTTTGCTGTCATGCTTTCCAACCGTTGTTCCAGCCAATCATGTTCCGATTTGCCCATCTCCATCCCCTCCAAAAGAGGGGCAAGGCGGTGTTTCATGGACTCATCACCTCCATCTGCGGCCCACAATGGGACTGCGAGTAACTCACATCCAGGTCGGTGTGCTGTACCACATAGCCTTCGGAGGTGAAGACTCCGCCCTCCTCCATTCTGGCCTTTCGGCCAATGGCTGCATAGCAATCTGCTCTTGAACTCCCCGGATGCACTTTTCCTGCTCGGCAGTCAAGTCAAAACCAGCATCCAAGGTGTCAGAGCAGCACCGGTAGATTTCAACAAGCTGCTCCTGATTGAAAATTTGCTGTTTGGAAATGAGACCGGCGCGGATGGCGAAGTCCTGCTTGGCACCTACATAGTTTTCCTGAAAGTAATTGCCCTGGTTGAGACCTGTGTGGTCGAAGCTCCAATCCCATGTGACGAATTGGACGCCAAGCCGAGTGGGATGGGCAGCCAGCACGGCTCCATTGAAGTCAGCCAGCAGGCGGTAGTCATCGGTCAGGCTTTGGGCTTGTAGGGGCGGAGCCTGTTCCAGCAGCGTCATGTACTCCCGCACGGTGCAGGCCAGATCGGTGGCTCGCTCACAGGCTCGTTTCCGTTCCGGCGTCGCTACATCCTCCTGCCAGTAGCGAACGCCTCCGTCCGCCGTGATCCGGCAGAGCGGGAGACCGCCCCACTCCACGGGAAGCAATTCACCCTGCTTAGGCTGGGAGGTAAACCCCTCCCGTGTGAGTGCAATATGTAGTTCTTCAAAATACTGTTTTCGATCCAAGTTGATTTCCTCCTGTGCGTGACGCCTTTTGGGCTCTCGTTTTGATTTTATCTGAAAACAAAAAAGGCCGTCACCTTAAAAAAGTGACGGCCAAGATGTGTGGAATAGAAAAGTGGTTTGTACTACATTTTTGCACAAACCACTTTGTTCACAGAAATTTAACAAAATATTTTTCGAAGAAACTGAAATTTTTCCGTGTTGCTCACTCAAAATTGGGCGCAAAAGCCCTCAGTTTTAGTTCAAGTCCTCACCGCACGTGGAAGAGGTGGGAAGATATCTTTTTTTCGTGCAGTCAAAAATGGACGCGAAAAAACCCCGAAACCGTTGCGGCTTCGGGGTTTTCCGGTGCGATATCTTTTTTGGTCGCACAATGTGGTTGCGGGAGGAGGACTCGAACCTCCGACCTCCGGGTTATGAGCCCGACGAGCTACCAACTGCTCTATCCCGCGATATGGTGCCGGAGACCGGGATCGAACCGGCACGGGATCACTCCCACGGGATTTTAAGTCCCGGGCGTCTGCCAATTCCGCCACTCCGGCATCTGGTGTGGCTCCAGTCTCTCAAGTGCTTACTTAGAATACCACAAACCCAGGTGTCTGTCAAGAGAAAATTTTGAAGCCGGAGCAAAATTCAAAACAGGCCCCGGACCGCTGAAAGTGGACCGGGGCCTAAGCTCGGATATGGGTCCAGAGATCGGCCAGCAGCCCCCGCAATCGGATGGGAAGGACCGCATGGGATCAAAGCATTTGCCGATCTGCCTGGATGCGCCGTTTCAGGTCCAGCACCTTTTCTTCGATCTGGGCCATGACGGAGAGAAAAGCGCGGTCCTCTTGACCGCTGGGATCCTCCAGGCCCCAGTCCTCACGGTGGGAACAGGGCAGGGCTGGGCACTGGACCTGACAGCCCATAGTGACCACAAGATCCACCGCAGGCAGCTGGGAGAGGGGTTTGCTGTACTGGTCCTCCTCCATGTCGATGCCATAGACCTGCTTCATCAAACGCACCGCATCTGGGTTGATCCGGCCGCTGGGCTGAGTTCCGGCGGAGACGCTGCGGAACACCTCGCCGGCCAGTCGTCTGCCCAGAGCCTCCGCTATCTGGCTGCGGCAGGAGTTATGGACGCAGAGGAAGGCCACGGTGGGCTTTTTGCGATTCACCGCTGAGAAGGGGCAGCGGCTCCCAATGCACTGGCTGTTGTGCCTGCTGTAAGGACAGACAGGAACGGTCCGCGCCATCTCCACCCCGAGCCGCTCCCGGACGAAGTCCACGGCGGCCAGAATGGCCAGCCAGGAATCCCGCTTGCAGCACCGGGGGCCGCCCACCCTGCCGATGCTGTCCAGGGCCCGGGCGGTCATCTGATTGCTCAGCCCCCACGGCTCCTGGGCCAGTGGGGTAGACTCTGTGGCGATGGCCAGAAACTGACCTGCACTGATCCCCGCCCCGCAGGCCCCCCAGAAGCCACAGGCCCCGCCCGGGACCTCTTTTCCGCGGCGGTACATCTCCTGAAGGGCCCGCTCCAGTTCCAGCCGGCCCCCGGCGTTGCGGTAGGCGGTGAGCAGCGCCGCTCCCACCATCACATGGTGCTCCGGGCCGTGGGTGTGGCAGAAGGGCAGTTCCATCATCCGGCGGACGATGGCCACCGGGTCGGCGGAAGTTTCAGCGAGACACAGCCCGAAGATGCTGTCCATCCCTTGCGTATGGCAGTCACTGCATACATAGTGGCCCTGAGCGCAGCGGGTCTTGCTGGGCTCCCACCTGTGGCAGATGGCGCACTCCATGTCCTCATCCCGGGTCAGGTACTCCAGCGGTGCGCCGCAGATCAAGCATTCCTCGGTATTCATGGCTCTCTCTCCTCCCATTTCCGCAGGGCGGCAAGCTGTTCCGGGGTGTGGAACCAGTGCTCCCCGCCCTCTGTCACAGTGAGCTCTGCATTGTGCCTCCGGGCGTATGCCTCTGCGGTCCGGCGGGGCGTCATGCTGTCCCCACTCCCATAGAGGATGCGGGTGGGACAGCGCCATGTGTGGGCCGGGTGCTCCCGCACCCAGACCAGGTAGTCCCAGGACAGGGTCTGGCCGAAAGAAGTGGGGATCTCGCCCTGTGCCCGAAGTTTCTCCTCCGTCACGCCAGCCCAGCCCATCATAGTCAGGATCAGTCCCTCCATGTCCAGGACGGGTGAGACCAGGAGCGCGCGGGCCGGGTCCTCCCAGGCCAGCATGGCGAGGTAGGCCCCGATGCTGTTGGCCCGCAGAGAGACTGAATCCCAGCGGCGGGCGGCCCAGTCCAGCGCCGTCTGGATCTCCGGCACTGCGGTCCAGGGGAGCAGTTCCCCACCCTGGCCCCGGCGCGCCCCATGGCCGGGCAGGTCAATGGACAGCACCTGCCGCCCTTTAGGGCAGACCACCTGGGCGAACACCTCCGCCTCCTCCTTGCAGCCCATCTGGCCGTGGAGAAATAAGTATCCCTGCGCCGCTTGGGACCCATATAACACCGCGGGGACGCCGCCGATGAGAAGGTGTTCTGTCTTGAAGTCCATCTCTTCCCCTCCTGCGGGTTCATGCCCCGCCATGATCCGCTGTCCCGTGGGGGATGGCGACCTTTTCCACAAAAATCTGCCCATTGGAGACCTCCGCCAGCATCATAGTGATCTCCTGATGGAACCGCCGGGGGCCGCAGGAGCCGGGATTGAGCCAGAGGACGCCGTCCCGCTCCTCCTGCACATACCGGTGGGAGTGGCCGAACACCACCACGTCCACACCGGAAAGCTCCGCCGGGACCTCCTTCCTGTTGTGGACCAGGAAGAAGGTGACGCCCTCCAGAGTCACTGTGCGGTCGTGGGGAAGCTGCTCCGCCCACTCCTTGTCATTGTTGCCCCGGACGACATAGAGGGGGGCGTATTCCTCCAGCTGATCCAGAATACTCTGCCGGTTGATGTCCCCGCCGTGGAGAATGGCGCCGGCGTCCTTCAGGCGCTCCATCACCTCAGGCCGCAGGAGGCCGTGGGTGTCGGATAGAATGGCAAGCTTCATCGCGTCTCCTCCTCAGATGATGATGCCTTCACAGTGGTCGATCTCATGCTGGATGATCTGGGCCGTCCAGCCGGTGAAGGTTTTCAGCCGCTCCTGGAACTTCTCGTTCTGCCAGCGCACCTTGATGGACGTCCACCGCCGGGCCGGGCGGATCCCGGAGAGGGAGAGGCAGCCCTCCTCCGCATCGTAGGGGCCGGACCGCTTGACAATCTCCGGGTTGAACATGACCATATAGGTCCCCTCGTTGTCAAAGGCGATGATCCGCTTGTTCACACCGATCATGTTGGCCGCCATGCCCACACAGCCAGCCTTGTGATACGCCAGCGTCTCCAGCAGGTCGGCGGCGGTGGTCAGATCGTCCGGCGTGGCCTGTTCCGCCTTTTGCGCCAGAAAGGCCTCATCTTTACAGATCTCTCGAATCATAGCTGGTTCTCCTTACACAGCGGGCAAAGCGCCTTCCGGCCATGGCCCGCGCCGGATCCCAACGCCCGGGCGGCGTATGGGGAAAGGTCCCCTCTGCGGGCAGCACCGCAGAGGGGACCTTACATCTGTTTCAGTATAGCGCTGCTTGCCAAACACGTCAACCGGAATTTCAAATTTGCGGAAGGTGCGGCGCATCATGGCTCATTGGTCAGCGCCGCTTTTTTCCGCTCCAGGAACTCATTCAGCTCTGTGTTCAGCACGTCGGTGATGAACATATGTCCGGGGGCGTGGGTGATGACGATGGGAGGCTTGGCGTTCTCAATGGCGGCCTGGGGCGTGACGCCGCAGGGCCAGAACACGGGGATCTCCCCCTCATAGATGTCCACCGCCTCACCATAGTCGGGCTTCATCACATCGGCTACCCCCACCTGAGCCGGGTCGCCCATGTGGACGGGAGCGCCGTGGACGTTGGGCATCTTCACCGTGATGTCATAGGCCTTTTGGGCGTTCTCCGGGGTCATGGGGCGCATGGAGCACACCATGGGGCCCTCAAAGGGCCCGGCCTTGACGGTCTGGATGTTGGTTTTGTACATGGGGACGTTGCGGCCCTGGGCGATGTGCCGGACCTCGATGCCCTCCCGCATCAGCGCCTCCTCAAAGGAGAAGGAGCAGCCGATGAGGAAGCCCACATAGCCCTCCTTCCAGTAGTCCGAGGCGTCGGTCAGCTCCTTGGTGAACACACCGTGCTCATACACGCGGTACCGGGGGATGTCCGAGCAGATGTTGCCCCCCTCGCCCATGTCGTGGGTCAGGGGCTGCTCCCCCCGGATGATCTCCAGAATGGGGCAGGGGAAGGGGTTTCTCTTGGCGTATTCCTCGAAGTCGGCGGCATACTCAGGGGGCAGGATGACCAGATTGGCCTGGGCATAGCCCCGGCACATCCCGGCGGTGGGAAAGTCGATCCTGCCCTCCCGGATCAGCTGGCGGACCTCCGCAGGCTTTTTGTCGATATAGGGGGTAATGTCAAATGCCATACTGATATTCCTCCTGACCGTTTATGAATTGATAGCCTCCAGCGCTCTCAGGGCTGCCCGCTGGGCCAGCAGTGTGTACTGGGCAAATTCCACGGACACCTTGACGAACCGGACCTTGTCGCCCGCCTTGAGCTGGGCCAGATAGCGGAAATCCGCCGTGATCACGTTGGCGATCTTCGTATATCCGCCGGTGGTCTGCCGGTCGGCCAGCATGATGATGGGCTGACCAGCGGACGGGACCTGGATGGCGCCGAAGGCGATGCCGTCCGAGATGATGTCGCCGCTCTCTCTGTGGGCAATGACCTCGCCCTCCAGGCGGCAGCCCATGCGGTCAAATTCCTTGGTGACGGTATAGGTCCCGGACAGGAAGGTGCGGATGCCCTCGTCGGAGAAGGCCTCATCCTGGGGACCCATCACCACCCGCAGGGGGTAGATGGGCTGGGGCTTGAACTCAGGGGTGAGGCGGCGCTGCTCCATGTTCTTCAGGCGCTCCACAGGGGAGCGGAAGCCGATCTGGTCGCCCTTCTCCAGCTTGCGGCCCTGAAAGCCGCCGATCTTAGCCTTCATGTAGGTAGAGCGGCTGCCCATGGTCTCCGGGATGTCCAGGCCGCCGGCGAAGGCGAGAAAGGCCCGGCACCCGGTCTTGGGGGCGGTGAAGCGCAGGACCTGGCCGGCCTTGATGGACACGGCCTGATAGCTGGGGATGGGTTTTCCGTCCAGAGTGGGGCCCAGGTCGCCTCGGGCGATGGCGATGCAGTTTGCCCGGTCGAATTGAAGCTGAGGCCCCATCATGGTACACTCCAGGACCGCCTCCCCCTGGGGGTTGCCCGCCAGGATATTGGCGATCCCGGCGGAGCGGGGATCCATAACGCCGGACACAGAGACGCCGAACTGCTGATAGCCGATGCGCCCCAGATCCTGGACCGTGGTGAGCAGGCCGGGGTTCAAAACAGTGATGCTCATTGTTCCGCCTCCTTTCTGGGGCAGCGGCGGCAGGTATATCCGCCGGCGGCCTCCTGGGCGGCGATGCGGTCAAATTCCGCCCGGTCGATGGCGCAGAATTTGATGTACTGTCCGGCCTCAGGCAGGATGGGCTTGGCGCGGCCGGCGTCATACATCCGCACCGGAGTGCGGCCGATCAGCTGCCAGCCGCCCGGCGAGTCGATGGGATAGACGCCGGTCTGACTGCCGGCGATGCCCACGGAGCCGGCGGGGATCTTCACCCGCGGGGTCTTCAGGCGGGGGGTGGCGATGGCCTCGTCCATGCCGCCCAGATAGGTGAAGCCGGGGGTGAAGCCCAGCATATAGATGAGGTACTCGGTGGAGGTGTGGATCTGAATGACCTCCTCCTGCGTCTTGCCCGCGTGCTCGGCAACGAAGGCCAGGTCGGGCCCCATCTCCTCCCCGCCGTAGAGGACAGGGATCTCGATCACCTCGCTGGGCGGGATCCGGATCTGATCCAGCTTGCCCAGCAGGCCCCTCAGTTCCTCCATCAGGGGCGCGCAGAGGATGACCTCCGGGTCATAGTGGATCATCAGAGAGCGGTAGGTGGGCACTGTCTCTACGATGCCGGGGATCTTGCTGTTCTGAAGGGCGATGTTATAGGCGCGGATCTTGGCGTTGATGGCCTCGCTGATCTCATTGCCGAATTCCACGCACACCGAGGTATCGCCCGTCAGCAGGAATCTGACGTCAGCCATGGCTGGCTCCTTTCTGAACGGCCCGGCGGCCTGGGATCCAGGTCGGCCGGGCCATTCGGCTTTCATTTTACTGGAAGAGCTGCATAATGCCGGGGACGGCCTTGATCCCAGCGTAGAGGGCGACCAGGGTCACCACGGCGCCGAGAACGGTCATCCACAGGGGATGGTGATAGCTCTCGCCCACGATGCGCTTGTTGTGGCCGGCAATGAGCATCACGCCCAGGGTCACGGGGAGGATCAGGCCGTTGAACGCGCCGGCGATGATGAGCAGTGCGGCAGCGTTGCCCAGGACCACCATCATCACGGTGGAGAAGGTGATGAAGCCGATGACAAACTGACGCTCATACTTGGCGATAAAGGGGTGCAGGGTCTTGAGGAAGGACACGGAGGTGTAGGCGGCGCCTACCACGGAGGAGACCCCGGCGGAGAACAGGCACAGGCCGAACAGGCGGTAGCCGATGTTTCCGGCGGCCAGGCGGAAGGCCTCGGCGGCGGGGTTTCCGGCGGCGATGATGGTGGCGGCGTTGCCGGAGGCCATGGCACAGGTGCCCAGCACTGCCAGGAACAGCAGGATACGGACCAGGCCGGAGGTGCCGCAGCCCTGCAGGACGCTCCTGCGCACATGGCTGATATTCTCGGGGCCGGAGATGCCGGCGTCCAGCAGGCGGTGCGCGCCGGAGAAGGCGATGTAGCCGCCGCAGGAGCCGCCCAGCAGGGTGGTCAGGGCCAGCAGCAGATCCTTGTTGCCCAGGTTGCCCAGCTGGGCCAGGCTGGAGACAGCCTCACCCACCGGGGGCTTGGAGATGACCGCAACAGTCGCCACCGTGAGCAGGATCACAGCGGCCAGGACGGTGGCCACCTTGTCCATGATGGTCTTGGCGTTCTTGTTCACAAAGATGATGATGCCCAGACAGCCGGCGATGACGGCGCCGATCTTTTCGTTCAATCCGAACATGGCGTTGAAGCCCAGGGCCACGCCGCCCACGTTGCCCACGTTGAAGGCCAGGCCGCCGATGGCCACCAGAATGGCGATGACGACGCCCAATCCGGGCAGCAGCTTATTGGCCACATCCTAGGCGCGCATCCCGGAGACGGAGACCACGGACCAGATGTTCATCTGGGCAGTGATGTCCATGATGATGGCCAGCACGATGACCAGAGAGAGCGCGGTGCCGAACTGAGCGGTGAACTTGGACGTCTGGGTCAGGAAGCCGGGCCCAATGGCGGACGTGGCCATCAGGAACGCAGCGCCGAACAGGACCGAGCGGCTGGGCTTTGCAGTCTGCTGGTTCAGAGTGTTGGATCCCTTGCTCATGATATACCTCCCACATTTTGTTTCGATGGGCTGGAACAGCCCGCTTTGGATCGCTTCTCTTCCGAATCAGACGATCTGTGCGATGGGAGCGATGGCGACGCCATCGCCCTCCAGCTTGGCCCGGATGTTCTTGACAAACTCCACTGCGGAGGGGTTATCTCCGTGGACACAGATGGAGTGGGCCTCGAGGGAGACCTCTTCGCCAGTGATGGCGGTCACCTTGCCCTCGGTGACCATGCGGATGGTGCGGGAGATGGCCTCGTCCTTGTCGTGGATCACCGCGCCCGGCTTGCTGCGGGGCACCAGGGAGCCGTCCGCCTGATAGGCGCGGTCGGCAAAGACCTCGCTGGCTACCCGCATACCCACCTGCCTGCCGGCCTCCAGCATCTTGCTGCCCGCCAGCCCCAGCAGGATCACATCCCTGTCCACGCTGTAAATGCCCTCCGCAATGGCCATGGCCAGGTCCATGTCCTTGCCGGCCATGTTGTACAGCGCTCCGTGGGGCTTGCAGTGCTGAAGCTTCACGCCGTGGGCGGCAGTGAAGGCCAGCAGGGCCCCCATCTGATACTGAATGTACGCTTTGACTTCCTTGGGAGAGCACGCCATGTTCCGCCGTCCAAAGCCCATCAGGTCGGGATAGCCGGGGTGAGCGCCTACCGCCACGCCGGCGGCCTTGCAGGCGGCCACAGTCCGATCCATCACCAGCGGATCGCCTGCATGATACCCACAGGCAATATTGGCGGAGGAGACATGGGCAATGACGTCCTGGTCCAAACCGATGGTATAGGCGCCAAAGCTCTCACCCAGGTCACTGTTCAGGTCAACTTGATACATAAAAACCTCTCCTTTTCTTTTTTGATGGTTTCTGGTTCTGCAGGCCTCTGCTCCGTCCGGCGGCGAGGTGCACGGCATATTCTTGTCGAAAACGCCAAATTTTTTGCATTTCCAGTTTGATTTTAATTCATTTTGCTCCTCAAGTCAAGGGAATAAACTCCTCGGTTCTGGGTATTATTGTGCTGCTATGAACCAAATAATCTGCTCGATCCAGCTGTCAGCGTCCCAATCCATGCGGCGGGCAGAAAAAGGCGGAAATTCAATTGACATCCCTCAGGGAAGTGGGTACAATAACCCAAAAGAAGGGACGATGACGGTCGGAACGGACGCCGCGGGGGGCGGCTGGGAGGGACAAGGGCTTGAAGCTTTCACATCGACTGGGTGGACAGTCTGAGGGCAGGCTGCTTTGGAGCCGCTGGCGGCGGCTGGCGGCTCCTTCTCTGTTTTTCCTGGGCGTCATTTACTATGAGGAGCTGTTTCTGAAGCTGTACTGCTTCCACGGGCTGTCCCTCGCAGGGGCAGTGTTCACCCTCCTCTTCTCCATCCCCATCGCCATGCTGCTGGGGGCCCTGTGCGGGGGGGTGGAGGATCGTCTGGGACGGCGGCTGTTGGTCCTGTGCACCGCCCTGGTTTCCCTTTGGATGGGTGCACAGACGGTGTACTATCACCTCTTTAAGACCTTTTTGACCATCTTTTCCCTGACCAAGATGATGATGGTGGCGGGGGCGTTCGGCAATATGGCGGTGGGCGAGATCCTGCTGAACTGGTTCCCCATTCTGATGATGGCGGTGCCGGTGGTGCTTGCGGCCATGCTCGGGAATCGGCTGCTTCCCGACCGCCCCATGGGGCGGCGGAACAATCTGCGCTGGCTGGCTCTGGGCCTCGGGGTGCAGCTGGCTGGGATCGTCCTGGTTCTGTTCTGCGGCGGCGGGGTGCTCTCTCTGCGGTATATCTATTTCCAGGCGGCAGTGCCGGAGCTGGAGGTGCAGAACTTCGGGATGTTCACCCAGACCGAGCTGGAGATCCGCCGGGTGCTGTTCGGCATCGACCCGGACGACCAGATCCTCCCCAAGCACCAGGGGCGGCAGACCCGCCGCTGGATCCAGGCGGAGCAGTCCCCCGCCGGGGAGGAGCCGAAGCTTCACACCATGGATATTGACTTCCAGGCTCTGATGGAGCGGGACCGCGAGGACCTGGAGCTGTCTGAGATGCACGGCTATTTTTCTAAGGTAAAGCCCACAGCGGAAAATGAGTGGACCGGCCGGTTCCAGGGGAAAAACCTGGTTTGGATCGTAGCCGAAGGGTTTTCTGACCGGCTGCTGGACCCGGTGCGCACCCCCACCTTGTGGAAGCTGGCCCACGAGGGCATCATCTGCGACAACTTCTATACCCCGCTGTGGGGGGTGTCCACCTCCGACGGGGAGTATGTGACCACCACCGGCCTGATCCCCAAGTCCGGGGTGTGGAGCTACTCTGAATCGTCGGACAACGCCATGCCTTTCGCCTTCGGCCATCAGTTCCGGGCCCTGGGCTATCGGACCATGGCCTTCCACGACTATCTGTACACCTACTATGACCGGAATCTCTCCCACCCAAACATGGGGTATGAATACTACGGAATCGGCAATGGGCTGGAGCTGGAGGAGGTATTTCCCCCCTCCGACCTGGAGATGATGGAAGAAATTGTCCCCCGATTCGTAGACGAGGATCACTTCATGGTCTACTGCCTGACGGTGAGCGGCCATCTGAACTACAACCGCGAGGGAAACGTCATGTCCGACCGGCACTATGACGAGGTGGCCGGCCTGCCGTACAGCGAGGGGGTCAAATGCTACCTGGCCTGCCAGCAGGAGCTGGAGCTGGCCATGGAGAGTCTGGTCCGCCAGCTGGAGGAGGCCGGCAGGCTGGAGGACACGGTGATCGTTCTGTCCGCCGACCACTATCCCTACGGCCTGACGGACGAGGAGTACAGCGAGCTGTTCGGCCACCCGGTGGACCCGGTCTTCGAGATCTATGAGAACAGCCTGATCCTCTGGAGCGCCGACCTGGAGGAGCCTGTCCATGTGGACAAATACTGCTCCAGCCTGGACGTGATGCCCACGCTGGCCAACCTCTTTGGACTGGGAGGGAAATAACCGGGATGAGCTGCTGGTGTTCACCGACCATCAGCAGTG
>ERZ1673703.970-NODE-970-length-27602-cov-27.764983_pt1 | contig 27602 bp, 22 predicted proteins | sample MGYA00580233_ERZ1673703 | MGnify/ENA primary metagenome ERZ1673703 (study PRJEB41218, sample SAMN15661748) | gut metagenome | host: Homo sapiens | place: Canada: London | collected 2015-08-20/2019-03-30 | study: EMG produced TPA metagenomics assembly of... | reverse complement strand
CGTCCACACAGAGCACCTGCCCGGTGAGATAGCTGCTTTGTTCTGCGGCAAAAAATGCCGCGGCGTTTGCCACGTCCTCCGGTTTTCCGGCCCGGCCCGCCGGGATGCTGTGCAGCATTCCGGTGCGGACGGCTTCCGGCAGGGCGGCGGTCATATCAGTCTCGATCAGGCCGGGGGCCACGGCATTCACCGTGATGTTCCGGCCTGCCAGCTCCTTGGCCAGGCTCTTGGTCAGGCCGATGAGCCCCGCCTTGCTGGCGGCGTAGTTGGCCTGACCGGCGTTGCCCCGCAGGGCCACCACGCTGGACAGGTTGATGATGCGGCCATGCCGCTGGCGCACCATGCGGCGGGCGGCCTCCTTGCAGCAGAGGAATGCGCCCTTGAGGTTTGCGTTCAGCACGGCGTCAAAATCGGCCTCAGACATGCGCAGGAGCAGGCCGTCACGGGTGATGCCTGCGTTGTTCACCAGCACATCCACCCGGCCAAAGGCGTTGACCGCCGCGTCAAACAGCATTTTGCAGCCCTCAGCGGTGGAAACATCGGCCTGTACGGCCACGGCGTCCACGCCCTCGGCGCGGCAGAGCGCTGCCGTCTGCTCCGCAGGCTCTGCGCCGTGGCAGTAGTTGACCACCACGTTGCAGCCCTGCTTTGCCAGTGCCACACACACCGCCCGGCCGATCCCCCGGCTGCCGCCGGTGACCACCGCCGCGCGGGTCACAGTCTCTTCGCTCATGCTTCGTCCCTCCATGCGGCCAGCGCGGCGTCCAGCTGCTCCGGTGTCTCCACCGAAGCGCACGGCACGCCGGGCAGGGTCTTTTTCACAAAGCCGGACAGGGCACTGCCGGGGCCGACTTCCAGAATGTGGTCCACACCCAGTTCGCCCAGGCGGCGCAGGGTGTCCTCCATATACACACTGCTCTGCACCTGCTTCACCAGCAGCGCCGGGATGGTGTCCGCGTCGGCCTTTTCGCGGCCCAGACAGTTGAACAGCACCGGGATCTGCATCTCACGGAACCGCTCGGTCTTGAACCGTTCGGCGAGGGCATCTCCGGCGGGGGCCATCAGCCGGGTGTGGAAGGGGCCGCTCACCTTCAGCGGAAGGCAGCGGCGGGCACCGGCGGCTTTGGCCAGCTCCGCAGCTTTGTCCACAGCGGACTTCTCGCCGCCGATGACCAGCTGGCCGGGGCAGTTGTAGTTGCAGATCTGCACACAGCCCAGCGCCGCAGCCTGTTCGCAGCAGGCGGAAAGCGCAGTGCGGTCCAGGCCCAACACGGCGGTCATGCCGCAGTCGATGCCCTTGGCCGCATCGGCCATGGCTTTGCCCCGGTAGGCGGCCAGCTCAATGGCCTGCTTGGCGGTGAACACCCCGGCAGCTTCCAGCGCGGAGTATTCGCCCAGCGAAAGCCCGGCAGCGTAAGCGGGCTGCACGCTATGCTCGGCCAGCACGGCGGTGACGCCGCAGGCAAAGGCCACCATGCAGGGCTGGGTGTATTCGGTCTGATTCAGAACGCCGTCCGGGTCCTCAAAGCAGACGCGGTGCAGGTCAAAATCCAGCGCCGCGCTGTCAAAGGCGGCCCGGAAGGCGGGGGAGCTTTCGTAAAATTCTTTGCCCATGCCGGGGTGCTGGGCACCCTGACCGGCATACAGAACAGCAAGTTTCATAGGTCATGCCTCCATTCGGCGGTCAATTCGTCCATCAGTTCCCGGACGGTGTACATCCGGTCCAGTCGGCCCACGTTGGCCCCGCAGAAGAACAGCCCCTCTTCCACATTGCCCTTCACCGCTTCGATGAGGGCGTGGGTGATGCAGTAGGGCACCTTTGCGGGGTCGCAGGTCTTTAAACAGCGGGCGCAGTGCCGGGGCGCAAAGCGTTTGCCCTTGGCCAGCGCCTGCACCAGCGGGGTGTTCAGCGCCCGGCCCGGCATGCCCACCGGGCTGTGGATGATGCGCACATCCTCCGGCTTTGCGGCCAGGAGCACGTCCTTGTAGGTCTGGCTGGCATCGCACTCGTAGGTGGGGATGAACCGGGTGGCCAGCTGCACCCCGGCGGCCCCCAGCTTTGTATAGTGGGCCATGTCGGCCCCGGTGTAGATGCCGCCCGCCACGAATACCGGGATGGCATGGCCGAACTGCGCCTCATAGGGCTGTACCTCGGCCAGCACTTCCGGCAGAATTTCGTCCAGAGACTGGCAGTGGTCTGCCAGCAGGTCGGCCTCGGCAAAGCCCAGATGCCCGCCTGCCTTGCAGCCCTCGATGACCACAAAGTCGGCGGTGCGGGCAAACTCCTTGGCCCAGCGGCGCAGGATGAGCTTAGCGGCCCGTGCGCTGGACACGATGGGCGCAATGGCCACCTCCCGCGTGCCCACAAGGCCGGGCAGCTCCAGCGGCAGGCCCGCGCCGGACACCACCGCGTCCACGCCCGCTTCTACCGCGGTGCGGATGGCGGCGGCATAGTCCTGGGTGGCCACCATCGCATTGATGGCCACCAGTCCCGCGCCCTTGGCAAGGGCTTTGGCTTTCTGGATCTCAGCAGTCAGGGCGCGGTGGTTGGCGCTTGCCGGGTCGCGGGTAAAATCCGGCTCCCGGTAGCCCGCATCGGCGGTGGAGATGCACCCCATGCCGCCGCAGGCCGCCACGGCCCCGGCCAGCCCGCCGAGGGACACGCCCACGCCCATGCCGCCCTGCAGGATGGGCACGGGCAGGGCCTTTCCGGCAAGGGTCAGCATAGCTCGTTCAGCGCGGCGATGCGCTGCCTCCCGCTTTCCCACAGGTCGTTCAGGATGTCGGCCACGGGGCGCACCTCGTGGAGCATCCCGGCCACCTGACCGGCCATCAGGCTGCCGGTGGTGGTGTCGCCCTCAAACACGGCCCGGCGCAGGCTGCCGAGGGTGTATTTTTCCAGTTCCATCTTGTCGGCCCCGGCCTTTTCCTGCCGGACGTACTCGCGGCTCATGCGGTTTTTCAGCACACGCACCGGTGCGCCGACGCTGCGGCCGGTGACGATGGTGTCACTGTCCTTGGCCTTGAGCAGGGCGGCTTTATAGTTCTCATGGATGGGGCACTCCTCGCTTGCCAGCAGGCAGGTGCCCACCTGCACGCCGCAGGCGCCCAGGGCCAGCGCAGCCGCCAGCTGACGGCCGTCGGCAATGCCGCCCGCCGCAATGACGGGCACGCTCACCGCATCCACCACCTGCGGCACCAGCGCCATGGTGGTCATTTCGCCCACATGGCCGCCGCTCTCGGTGCCCTCGGCAATGACGGCGTCGATGCCCAGCGGCTCCAGATGCTTTGCCAGAATGGCCGCTGCCACCACCGGGATCACCTTGATGCCGGCGGCTTTCCACATGGGAACATACTTGCCGGGGTTGCCCGCGCCGGTGGTGACCACCTGCACGCCTTCTTCCACCACGATCTTGGCAAACTCGTCGGCCTGCGGGTGCATCAGCATGATGTTCACGCCGAAGGGCTTGGTCGTCAATTGCTTGCAGCGGCGGATGTTCTCGCGCAGGGTGTCGGCGTTCATGCCGCCCGCGCCGATGATGCCCAGCGCTCCCGCGTTGGAGCAGGCGGCGGCAAACTCGCCGGTGGCGATGTTGGCCATGCCGCCCTGGATGATGGGATATCGGGTCCCTAAAATTTCATTTAAAAGTTTCATAAAGTTTTCCTGCGAAAGGCTTCCCCCTCGGGGGAAGCCTTTATTTCTTATACTCCACGATCATGCCGCCCCAGGTCAGGCCGCCGCCAAAGCCGATGCAGGCGATCGTCTGCCCCGGCTGCAGCTGCCCGGTCTCGGCCAGCTCGTTCAGGGCTACCGGGATGCTGGCGGCGCTGGTGTTGCCGTGGCGGTCCATGTTCTTGTAGAATTTGGCCGGGTCGGCGTGCAGAGCCCGCACACAGTGGTCGATGATGCGGCTGTTGGCCTGATGACAGACCACCCAGTCTACCTCGTCCAGCGTCTTGCCGGTCTCGTCCAGCACCGTGTGCAGGCAGCGGGGCAGGGCATCCACCGCAAAGCGGAACACTGCCTTGCCGTCCATGGTGATGGGGGCGGAACCGTTCCGGTCCGGCCCACCGGCGTGCAGGACGTCGCTGCCCCGGGCCCCCAGCGTGAGGGCAAAGGGGATGTCGGCCAGCCGGAAGATGGCCGCGCCCGCGCCGTCGCCAAACAGGACGCAGGTGGAGCGGTCGGCGGGGTCCATCAGGCGGGAAAGGGCTTCGCACCCAATGACCAGGGCGTACTGCCCGCCCAGCGTGGCCAGCAGGCCCCGCGCCACAGCAGTGCCGTACAAAAAGCCGGAGCAGGCCGCGTTGACGTCCAGCGCGGGCCGGTTCTCCGGCAGGCCCAGCGCCGCCTGTACCTGACAGGCCACACTGGGGGTGGCATCCGGGGCCGACAGGGTGGCGCACACGCAGCAGGCGATGTCTGCCGGGGCAAGGCCGCTGCGCTGCAGCGCCTGTTTTGCGGCGGCAATGGCCAGCGTGGCGGCGGATTCGTCCGCGGTGCACCAGTGCCGGGTGCGGATGCCGGTGCGGGAGGTGATCCACGCGTCACTGGTGTCCACGGTGCGGCTGAGCTCTTCGTTCGTGACCGTCCGGCCGGGCAGCGCCCCGCCGGTGGCTATCAGCTGGAAGCCCTTCATGCGTTCCTCATTTCTCCGATCTGGCGGTATTTCTTGTAGCGCTGGTCGGCCAGGGCCCTGCCGTTCATGCGGCACAGCGTTTTCAGGTGTGCCCACAGGGCAGCGTCCAGCTGCTCAAACAGCACCGTGTGGCCGCGCTGGGCACCGCCCACCGGCTCCGGGATCACTTCTTCCACGATGCCGTCCCGGTACAGGTCCTGCGCGGTCAGCTTCATCATCTCGCAGGCTTCGCCGCTGCGGGAGGCGTCCTTCCACAGGATGCTGGCAAAGCCCTCGGGGCTCAGCACTGAATAGACGGCGTTTTCCAGCATGAGGATGTGGTTTGCCACGCCCAGTGCCAGCGCCCCGCCGGAGGAACCCTCGCCGGTGACGACGGCGATGACCGGCACGGTCAGGCCGCTCATCTCCATCAGGTTGCGGGCGATGGCCTCGCCCTGGCCGCGCTCCTCGGCGTCCTTGCCGGGGTAAGCGCCCGGCGTGTCGATGAAAGTGATGATGGGCCGACCGAACTTCTCGGCCTGCTTCATCAGGCGCAGGGCCTTGCGGTAGCCCTCCGGCCCCGGCATGCCGAAGTTGCAGGCCAGATTCTCCTCCAGCGAGGAGCCCTTGCGGTGACCGATGACGGTCACCGGTATGCCGTGGAAGCGGGCCACACCGCCCAGAATGGCGGGGTCCTCCCTGCACTGGCGGTCGCCCCGCTGCTCAAAGAAGTCGGTGAACAGGGCGGAGATGGTCTCGTCAATGTGGGGGCGGTCCGGGTGCCGGGCCAGAAAGACCCGGTCCTCGGCGGTCAGCGGGCCGCAGGCACGCAGGATCTCGTCCTCCTCTACGGCAAGCTCTGCCAGCTCGGCGGCGTGGGCCGTGATGGCGTCCATGTCGTCGCCGCTGCCCTTCAGGGCGGTGATCTGTGCATCCAGCGGAGCCAGCTGCTCCAGAATTTCCTTGATCATTCGTGTTTTCCTCCCACATGAAGCTGCAGCACCTGGATCAGGGTGTCGCGCAGCTGGTCGCGGGGCACCACCTGATCCACAAAGCCGTGCTCCAACTGGAACTCGCTGCGCTGGAACCCGGCGGGCAGCTTTTCGCCGATGGTCTGCTCAATGACGCGGGGCCCGGCAAAGCCGATCAGCGCCCCCGGCTCGGCCAGCATGATGTCGCCCAGGCTTGCAAAGCTGGCGGTCACGCCGCCGGTGGTGGGGTGGGTGAGCACGCTGACGTACAGCCCGCCTCTGGCGGAAAAGCGCTGGATGGCGGCGCTGGTCTTGGCCATCTGCATCAGGCTGAAAATGCCCTCCTGCATGCGGGCACCGCCGCTGGCCGAGAAGATGACCAGCGGCAGGCGTTTGGCTGCGGCGTACTCCACCGCGCGGGTGATCTTTTCGCCCACGGCGGTGCTCATGCTGCCCATAAAAAACCGGCTGTCCAGCACGGCAGCCACACAGGCCACCCCGCCGATGCGGCCGGTCGCCGTGACGGCGGCTTCGCGCAGGCCGGTCTTGTTCTGGGCGGCGGTCAGCTTTTCTGGGTAGCCGGGGAACCGGAGCACATCCTGCGGAGGCAGGTCGGCGTCCAGCTCCCGGAAGCTGCCGTGGTCCAGCACCAGACTGAGCCGGTAGTAGCCGCCGATGGGCATGTGATAGCCGCAGTTGGGGCAGACGTAAAGGCTGCGGGTCCAGATGGTGCGGGTGGCGCGGCGGCCGCACTGTTTGCACTCCACGAACTGTGGTTCATGCCAGACGGCCCCGGCATCCCGCCGGGCTTTCAGCTGAAAGGTGCGTTCCCGCATCCGGCCGGGGAACAGGTCTCGGATCTCATTCATGGTCTGCTGCCTCAGATGTGTGCGGTGATGTAGTTGTAGATGTCGCCCACGGTTTTGAGCTTTGCCAGCTCCTCGTCGGGCACGGACACGCCGCAGGCATCTTCCAGGGCCATGTTCAGCTCCACGGCATCCAGGCTGTCGGCCTCCAGATCCTCGGTCAGGCTGGCCTCCATAGTCACCTTGTCCTCGTCGCAGTTCAGGGTATCGACAACGATCTTCTTCATTTCTTCAAACGTCATGGTAGTGTTCTCCTTTTGTATGTTGGATGTTTTTAAATAGCTAAAATGTTTGAGTAATTCGGAACACGACCATTATAGCCGAATCGTTGGATAAGTCAACAAAAATAACTAAAATAATTTATCTTTTACAGTTCTGACACACTTTCCTTCCTTTTTATAATGCACGGTACAGGTGGCGGTCTGTGCACAAAACCCATTGACACGATGTGGTGGCGCTGGCCATCGCGGTCATGATCGGTGACGGCTGCTGTGCCTTCGTCAGCATCAGCCTTGGGCAGGACGAAGTGCACCGCGCAAAGCAGAGCGTGGGCAACGCGGTGGTGCTGCGCGCAGAATAACCAATTCTTCCGGCAAAAAACTGGAAATGTTGATGCAATGCAAATCTTGTAAAATGCGCTTGCCTCGGCTATAATACCTTTTATGAATGTACACAACGTCCTGCCTCTTTCCGGCAGGGCGTTTTTCACGGCAAAAATGCAGAGCAACGGCTCTTTTTTGCATGGATGGGAGGAAAACTATGACCAAGGATATGACGCAGGGCAGCCCGCTGAAGCTGATCCTTGCCTTTGCAGTGCCGCTGATGCTGGGCAGCCTGTTCCAGCAGTTCTACAACCTGGCCGACACCATCATCGTGGGCCGCTTTGTGGGCGTGGAAGCGCTGGCGGCCGTGGGCAGCGTGGGCGGCCTGAACTATCTGGTGCTGGGCTTTGTCAACGGCATTGCCTGCGGCTTCTCCATCCCCATCTCCTGGACCTTCGGTGCCAAGGATTATAAGGAGATGCGCCGCTACACGGCCAACACCGTGTGGCTGTCGCTGCTGTTTGCAGTGGTGCTGACGGTGGTCACAGTGGCGCTCACCCGCGCCGTGCTGGTGTGGACCAACACCCCGGCCAACATCATCGACATTGCAGACATTTACATCCGCACCATCTTCTGGGGCATCCCCTTCACCCTCCTTTATAATGTGACCAGTGCCCTGATGCGTGCCCTGGGGGACAGCAAGCGGCCCCTGTATTTTCTGCTGGTGGCCAGTGCGCTGAACATCGGGCTGGACCTGGTGTGCATCATCGTGTTCCGCATGGGGGCCTTTGGCGCAGCCTTTGCCACGGTGTTCAGCCAGGCGGTGGCTGGCATCGGCAGCCTGCTGTACATCCTGCGCCACTACCATGAGCTGCGCTGGAGCAAGGACGAAGGCGCGTTCAGCCTGCCCCACTGTGCAAAGCTGTGCAGCATGGGCATCCCCATGGGGCTCCAGTGCAGCATCACGGCCATTGGCAGCGTGGTGCTGCAGGGTGCCGTCAACGGCCTGGGCAGCGACATCGTGGCCGCCCAGACCGCCGGCGGCAAGGCGGCCCAGTTCCTCTGCGTGCCCCTGGAAAGCATCGGCACTGCCATGACCACCTACACGAGCCAGAATATGGGTGCCAAGGACCTGGACCGTGTGGACCGGGGCTTGCACACCGCCCTGGGCATTGGCTGCGTGTACAGTGTGGCGTCCTTCCTCATCCTGCGGTTCACGGATAAGCTGCTCATCGGCCTGTTCCTGGAGCCGGGAGAGACTGCCATCATGGCCAACGCCCAGAGCTTCATCTTCTGGAACAGCGTGTTCTACATCCCCCTGGCGGTGCTCATCATCTATCGCTATACCATCCAGGGCCTGGGCTATTCCAGTCTGGCCATGTTTGCCGGGGTGGCCGAGATGATCGCCCGGGCCATGGTGGGCGTCTGGTTCGTGCCCCTGTGGGGGTACTTTGCCGCCTGCATCGCAAGCCCGGTGGCCTGGCTCTTTGCCTGCTTCTTCCTGATCCCGGCCTACATCGTGGTGCGCAAGCGCCTGCAGAACAAAAAACAGGCCGATGCGCAGCAGGCGGCAAGGGCCTGAGCGTTTCCGGTTTAAAACAAAAGGGCTGCTGCACAGCATTTGTGCAGCAGCCCTTTTTCGATGCAAGTTGGTTGAGACTTAGTTCTCCGGTGCAGCGAAGGCGATGGGGGTAGCGCCTGCAGCGGCGTCCACGCTCTTCAGGGAGATGGGAGTGGTCTCGTAGTGCAGGGTCTCGAAGGCCTGGGTCTGGCCGTCCTCGGTGGTGAACTCCAGCACATAGGTCACGTCAGCCTGCTTGTCGGCCTCCACGTCGCGGGTGATGACCACGCTGTCGCCGTCAGCCAGGCCCTCACCGGCCAGGTTGTCGCCCTTGTCCTCGGCGCCGACTTCGTACAGGTACAGGTCGGTGACCTTGGAACCGGTGGTGTTGTACACGGTGTACTCGGCAGTGGTGGGCTCAGCAGCCTCGCTGGAAGCAGCCTCAGAGCTTGCAGCCTCGCTGGATGCGGCAGCAGAAGATGCCACAGAGGAGGAAGCAGCGGTGGAAGAAGAGCTGCCGCAGGCGGTCATGCCGACAGCCAGTGCCAGAGCGGTAGCAGCGATTGCAACATTCTTGAGTTTCATATGAGATGTACTCCTTTTTTTCGTGTTTCAATGGACCAACCGGTCGGGCCGATTGGTTTGGAGATGATTATACGGAAACTTTGACAAAAAATCAAGGCCTTTGCTGGCATTTTTCACGATGAAACAGGAACTGTTACCATTTTGACATGAATCTGTCACAATTTAGCAGGGACTAACTTGAAGTTCCGTCCTACTGCACCGGCGCATCCGGGACGCAGCACCGCCGTGGCGGGTGCCGTATTTTTGCCCCATCTCCCGATTTACAAATCTGCCGAAAAAGGCTATACTATAAATAATTATGCAAACAGGGGAGGTGAGCACATGGCAGAACAGGAGCTGGAACAGCTGGAAGGCACGGTGGAAGATATCATCTACGAGAACGCCGACAACGGCTACACCGTGTTCGAGGTGTCCGGCGGCGGGGTCATCACCGTGGTGTGCGGCGTCGTGGGGGAGCTGCACGCCGGGGAAAGCGTCATCTGCCGCGGCCGGTACGAGAACCACGCCACCTATGGCCGGCAGTTCCACGCGCAGGAGTGCGAGACGGACATGCCCAAGGATCTGGAAGCCGTGTACGCCTTCCTTGCCAGCCGGTCGCTGCCCTACATCGGGGCCAAGACGGCGGACAAGATCATCGACCTGTTCGGGGCCGAGGCGCTGGAGGTCATTGCCAACGACCCCGCCCGGCTCACTCAGGTGCCCGGCATCTCGCCGGACAAGGCCGACCGCATCCAGCAGGAGTTCAAGCGGATGTTCGGCATGCGGGAGCTCATCGCCTATCTGGCACAGTTCGAGATCGGCCCCCGCAAGGCCATGGAGGTGTTCCGGGCGTTCGGGCCGGGGGCCATGCAGGCGATTTCGGCCAACCCCTACCTGCTGTGCGGGGAGCCGCTGCAGCTGGACTTCCGCCACGCCGACAGCATCGCCCAGTATTACCACATGGAGGGCGACTGCGCCCAGCGGCTGGAAGCCGCCCTGCTGCGCACTTTGCGCCACAACGCGGGCAACGGCCACACCTGCCTGCCCCGGGCCCAGCTGCTGGAAACCGCATCCAACTTCATCCACCAGCCGCCGGAAAAGCTGGCCCGTGCGCTGGACAAGTGCATCGAGACCGAAGAACTCTGCGTGAAGATGTTCGACGGCGTGCCCTACATCTACCTGCCGGACCTTCTGGCCGCCGAGCAGGACATTGCCCACCGGCTGGCCATTCTGGCCCGGCGGGGCAAGAACACCGCCCGTGACCTGGACCGGAACCTGCAGGTGCTGGAACTGACCCAGGGCTTTGCCTATGCGCCGCTGCAGCGGGAAGCCATCCGCAAGGCCATGACCGAGAACTGTCTGGTGCTCACCGGCGGCCCCGGCACCGGCAAGACCACCACCGTGAACGCCATCCTGCAATTGCTGGAAAATCAGGCCGAGCGGGTGGCCTTGTGCGCCCCCACGGGCCGGGCCGCCAAACGGCTGAGCGAGCTCACCGGCCGCAAGGCCAGCACCATCCACCGCCTGTTGGAGGTGGACTATACCGGCGGCGTGGTCAGCTTCATCCACAACGACAAGAACCTGCTCAAGTGCGATGTGGTCATTCTGGACGAGATGAGCATGGTGGACGTCAAGCTGTTTCAGGCGCTGGTCACGGCCCTGCGTTACAGCTGCCGCATCATTATGGTGGGCGACGCCGACCAGCTGCCCAGCGTGGGCCCCGGCAACCTGCTGGGCGAGATCATCCGCTCCGGGTGCGTGCCCACCGTCTGCCTCAACGAGATCTTCCGGCAGGCCAAACGCAGCCTCATCGTGGAAAATGCCCACCACATCATCTGCGGCGAGCCGCTGCAGAAGGGCGGCAAAACGGACGATTTCTTCTTCCTCGAAGCGGACGGCGACGCCGCCCAGAAGCTGGTGTGCGACCTGGTCACCACCCGGCTGCCCCGCAGCTATGGGTTCGACCCCGTGCGGGACATTCAGGTGCTTTGCCCCACAAAGCTGGGCCCCACCGGCACCCAGGCGCTGAACGTGGAGCTGCAGAACCTGCTCAATCCGGAGCAGAAGGGCAAACCCCAGCTGCAGAGCGCGGCCCGGGTGTTCCGGGTGGGCGACAAGGTGATGCAGGTGCGCAACAACTACGAGATCGTCTGGCAGCGCATCGGCGGGGAACAGGGCGTGGGAGCCTACAACGGCGACATCGGCATCGTGGAGAGCATCAACACAAGGGAGCGCTCCATGGTGGTGCGCATGGACGACCGGCGGCTGGTGTACCCGGCTGAGAACCTCAACGAACTGGAGATCGCCTACGCCATCACGGTGCACAAGAGCCAGGGCAGCGAGTTCCCGGCGGTGATTTTGCCGGTGGCGCAGGTGCCGCCCCGCCTTTGCTACCGCAACCTGTTCTACACCGGCGTCACCCGCGCACGCAAGCTGTGCATCGTGGCGGGCCGGCGGGACGTGGCCAACCGCATGATGAGCAATGTGCGCCAGAACCTGCGTTACAGCGGCCTGTGCGCCCTGCTGCAGGCGGAGCTGCCGCCGGAGCAGGTGGGTGTGGATGCTGCTTGTGCAGAGTGAACGATTTAGAATAGCCTCCGCGCTGCTCTGGCTATATTCAGCGGAAATATTATTTTTATATTCGCGTTTGTCGCGGCCTGCGGGCCGCTCCAAACGCCTTTTCACGGAAGGGGTCGTTACGGCAAGCGGCATCGGATGACAGAAAACGCGGAACGCGCAAAACTTGTATACTTTTTGCCGCAACTATGTTATACTGAACTCTGATCTGATTTTTGCCCGCCCGGCGGGCTTTTTACGATAGAGGCACAAGAGAAAGGAACGAACGACTTATGGCACAGAACGATATCGGCATCGACCTGGGTACGACTACCATCATCATCGCGCAGGAGGGCAAGGGCGTTGTGCTCAACCAGCCCAGCGTGGTGGCGATGGACACCCGCAAGAACTCCGTGCTGGAGGCGGGCGACAAGGCCCTGGCCATGGTAGGCCGCACCCCCAACTACATTTCCGCCATCTTCCCGCTGAAGGACGGCGTCATCAGCGACCACACCATGACCCGGGAGCTGATCTGCCGCTTTGTCAAGCAGGTGTACAGCTCCCATATGGTCAAGCCCCGGGTGGCCGTGTGCGTGCCCGCCGCCATCACCGGCATTGAGAGCGACGCCGTGGTGGAGGCCGTGGTGGCCGCCGGTGCCCGTCAGGTGTACCTCATCGACGAGCCCATCGCCGCCGCCCTCGGCTCCGGCATCGACATCACCCAGCCGGACGGCCGCATGATCATCGACATCGGCGGCGGCACCACCGACATCGCCGTGCTGAGCCTGGGCGGCAAGGTCAAGGCCACCAGCGTGCGGGTGGCCGGCAACCACTACGATGAGGAGATCCTCAAGCATGTGCGCAACAAGTACAGCATCGCCATCGGCCAGCGCACCGCCGAGGAGCTGAAAAAGCATGTGGCCTGCTGCCCGCAAAAGACCGACTTCCACGAGACCATGGAGATCAAGGGCCGCAGCCTGCTCACCGGCCTGCCGGTGCGCGTGAACGTGTCCACCGATGACCTGTACGAGCCGGTGATGATGCTCAGCGAGCAGATCGGCACGGCGGCTCACCAGGTGCTGGAAAAGACCCCTCCGGAGCTGGCCGGTGACATCTACCGCAACGGCGTCATGCTCACCGGCGGCGGTGCCCAGCTGCACGGCCTGACCGAGTATCTGGCCCAGGAGCTGAAGGTGGAAGTGACCGTCTCGCCCGACCCCGTCAACTGCGTGGCCCTGGGCACGGCCATGAGCCTTGGCATCGGCGACAAGCTGGAGACCGGCTTCACCGACGCCACCCCGCGCATCGGCCGCCGGTAAGAATGTTGCGGGAAAAAAGAAAATTTGTCCATTTTTGTTGAATTAAATGGGAAAATAAGGTATAATATTTCCAAATCGTGTTTTTGCGGCCGGTGCCTGCACCGGCTGCGAATCGTTGAGAAACAGGAGGAAAAACCATGGATTTAGGTTTTGACGTCGTCGTTACCGTTACCGGTATCGTGCTGGTGTTCTTGATCCTCGTGCTGCTGATGGCGATCATCACGCTGGAGGGCAAGATCTTCGACGGTCTGGGCAAGAAGAAGGCTGCCGCAAAGGCTGCTGCCTCCAAGCCTGCCGCCCCTGCAAAGCCCGCTGCCCCGGTGCAGCAGGCCGCTGCTCCGGCTCCCCAGGTGGAGGAAGGCATTCCCGGTGATGTGGTGGCTGCCATCATGGCCGCCATCCACGCAATGGGCAATGGCAAGTACACCCTCAAGGCGGTGCGCCGCGGCACCAACGGCTGGGGCAAGGCCGGTGTGAACGACACCACGGCCCCGTTTTAACACAGGAGGAAGAACATGACACAGTTTATTGATACTCTGGTCGGTATTTTCCAAAGTTCCGGCTTTGCACAGTTTGGCCAGCCCGGCGGCTGGCTGTACGCCGTGATGATCTGCGTGGGCTGCTTTCTGCTGTACCTCGCCATCGTCAAGGAGTTCGAACCCCTGATCCTGCTGCCCATGGCCTTTGGCATGATCCTTGCCAACCTCCCCGGCAGCGGCATCATTCACATGCAGTACTTCGTTGGTGACGGTCTGGAGCACCCCATGTGGGTCGAGATCCTGAACAACGGCGGTCTGGCCGATATGCTCTACATGGGCGTTAAGCTGGGCATCTACCCGCCGCTGATCTTCCTCGGCATCGGCACCATGACCGACTTTGCACCCCTGATCTCCAACCCCAAGAGCCTGCTGCTGGGCGCTGCCGCACAGTTCGGTATCTTCGGTACTTACATGGGCGCCCGTCTGCTGGCCGCTACCGGTCTGGTGGACTTCACCCAGAAGCAGTCCGCTGCCATCTCCATCATCGGCGGTGCCGACGGCCCCACCGCTATCTTCGTTACCTCCCGTCTGGCACCTGAGCTGCTGGGCAGCATCGCTGTGGCAGCGTACAGCTACATGGCACTGGTGCCCGTTATCCAGCCGCCCATCATGAAGGCATTGACCACCTCCAAGGAGCGCTCTGTGGTCATGAAGCAGCTGCGCACCGTCTCCAAGACCGAGAGGATCATCTTCCCCATCATGGTCGCTATCATTGTTTCCCTCATCGTGCCGGATGCCGCCGTTCTGGTCGGTATGCTGATGCTGGGCAACCTGATGAAGGAGTGCGGCGTTGTGGATCGTATCCAGAAGACCGCCGGTAATGAGCTGATGAACATCATCACCATCTTCCTGGCTCTGTCTGTTGGCTGCACCACCAGTGCAAACACCTTCCTGAACACCCGCACCCTGTTCATCATCGTGCTGGGCCTGATCGCCTTCTCCTTCGGCACCGCAGCCGGTGTGCTGTGCGGCAAGGTGATGTACGCCGTGACCGGCGGCCAGGTCAACCCGCTGATCGGTTCCGCTGGCGTTTCCGCTGTGCCGATGGCCGCCCGTGTGTCCCAGAAGGTGGGCCAGAGCGAGAACCCGCAGAACTTCCTGCTGATGCACGCCATGGGCCCCAACGTGGCCGGCGTTATCGGCTCTGCCGTTGCTGCTGGTATTCTGATCAATATCTTCGGCTAAGCATTCCCTGAAAAACAAACGTTCCCGTCCGGTGGTCCTGTACTGCCGGGCGGGTTTTGTTTTGTCAGTGTGCAAGCTCTGATAGAGAAGCGTTATCTTGCACACTGACTGATTTTGAACAACGTATCGTCAAAAAAGTCACTGTGCAAAGCTTGCACACAGACAAGGCCTGCACACTGAGTCTCTGTGCAAATAGGGGTCAGAGTGCAAGACTTGCACACAGACGAAAAATAACGATATATAATTATATATTTGTCTCTGTGCAATCTGTTTCACCCTGGTAGACAAACCATGTGGACTCTCCGTCTGTGCCAACCGCCTTGTGGTGTGGCAGAGCATGGCGCCGCGCAGCCTGCCCGGGGCGGCACCGGCAGCGGACCCCCCTGCGCAGAAAATGGGCCGCAAAATTTCCGCGCAAATGCCGCCTGCAAACGCACCGGCTATTCTCAATTTCTTCAAATTGTGGTATACTGTTCTTTGACAATAAAAGGAGACAGGGGAACCCATGGCAACAGATCTGACACAAGAATTCTGCGCTCTGCGCGACACCTATATCGAAAAGCAGTTCGGCCGCCTGAACGAGATGCAGCGGCGGGCGGTGTTCACCACCGACGGCCCGCTGCTCATCCTGGCCGGAGCCGGCAGCGGCAAGACCACCGTGCTGGTCAACCGCATTGCCAACCTCATCCGGTTTGGCGCGGCCCACGGCTCAAAACAGCTGCCCCGCCCCGCCACCGAAGAGGACGTCAAGGCCCTGCGCAGTGCCATCATGACCGGCACCGCCGCGCCCGGCTGGCTGGACGGCATGCTGCGGCAGAACGCCGTGCGCAGCTGGAACGTGATGGCCATCACCTTTACCAACAAGGCGGCCGGGGAGATGAAGGAGCGCCTGCGCCGGATGCTGGGCGGGGAAGAGGGCGACGAGGTGTTTGCCTCCACCTTCCACTCGGCCTGTGTGCGCATCCTGCGCCGCTGGGCGGAGGAGATCGGCTACCCCCGCAGCTTTACCATCTACGACACCGACGACGCCCAGCGGGTGATGAAGGCGGTGTACAAGGACCTGAACGTGGATGACAAGTTCTTCCCCATCAAGAGCGCCATCAACCAGATGAGCCGCTGGAAGGATCAGCTGGTCAGCCCGGAACAGGCCCTTGCCAACCCCGCCAAGGACACCAAGGGCGCACTGGCGGCCCGCATCTACGCCGCCTACGAAAAGCGGCTGAAGGAGGCCGGTGCCTTCGACTTCGACGACCTCATCTACCAGACCGTGCAGCTGCTGGCAGAGCACCCGGACGTGCGGGACTTCTACCAGACCAAATACAAATACCTGCTGGTGGACGAGTATCAGGACACCAGTGTGGCGCAGTTCCGTCTGGTGAGCCTGCTCACCGGCCCGGAGCGCAACATCTGCGTGGTGGGCGACGATGACCAGAGCATCTACCGCTTCCGCGGGGCTACCATTGAGAACATCCTCAACTTTGAAAAGTGCTACCCCGGGGCAAAGACCATCCGGCTGGAGCAGAACTATCGTTCCACCTCCAACATCCTGAACGCCGCCAACTGCGTCATCCAGCACAACACGGAGCGCAAGGGCAAGACCCTGTGGACCGACAACGGCGAGGGCGACAAGGTGCAGGTGTACACCGCCGAGAACGAGCAGGACGAAGCGATGCACATTGCGGACGTCATCGGCCAGCACCTGAAAGAGGGCGGCCATCTGGCCGACCACGCCATCCTCTACCGCATGAACGCCCAGTCGGCTCCCATCGAAAGCTACTTCACCCGCGCGGGCATCCCCCACAAGATCGTGGGCGGCCAGCGCTTCAACGACCGCAAAGAGGTCAAGGACATCCACTCCTATATGTCCATCGTGGCCAACCCCCGCGATGACGTGCGCCTGCGCCGCATCATCAACGAGCCTGCCCGCAAGATCGGCAACACCACGGTGGAGGTCATTGCAGACCTTGCCGCCCAGCAGGGGGTGAGCATGCTGGAGATCATCGGCCACGCCGACCAGTACGCCAAGCTCAGCCGGGCTGTGATGCCCTTGCTGAAATTCTGGCAGATCTACCAGAACCTGCAGGATTCGCTGGAGACCAAGACGCTGGACGCCTTTGCCGCCGACGTCATTGAGCTGACCGGCTACAAGGCCATGCTGGAAGCCGACGCCGCCAAGGGCCACGAGGACGCCGCCGACCGCCTGCAGAACCTGGGCCAGCTGGTGAACAACGTCAAGAACTACTGCGACCAGCACGGCGAGGACGCCACGCTGGAGGGCTATCTGGAAGATATCGCCCTCATCAGCGACATCGACAGCTACAACGAGAGCGCCGACCAGGTGGTGCTGATGACCATCCATTCGGCCAAGGGGTTGGAGTTCCCCTATGTGTTCCTCATCGGTATGGAAGAGGGCGTGTTCCCCAGCGAGATGAGCAAGTATTCTGAGGCGGACCTGGAAGAAGAGCGCCGCCTTGCCTACGTCGGCATCACCCGCGCCAAAAAGGAACTGTACATCTCCAACAGCGTCACCCGCATGCTCTACGGCCGCACCCAGCGCAACGAGCCCAGCCGCTTTTTGCGCGAGATCGAGCCGGAGTACATCGAAGAGACCCGCAGCCCGGTGCTGGAACAGCGTTCCCGTCTGGGCGGCTGGGGCAGCAGCTACAGCGACACCGTGCCCGGCGGCGCGTCCGGGTACTCCGGGCCTTCCGGCTGGGGCCGCAGCGCCGGGGGCTACGGTTCCGGCGGCTATGGTTCCCGTTCCGGCGGCGGTTACCTGAACCGCGAGTACAACGCCGGGGAGCGCAGCGGGTTCGGCTCCGGTTATGCCGGGCGGGGCACTTCCTCTTCCGGCTACGGTGCCGCCTACGGCAACAGCTCCACCCAGCCCAAGGTGCGTTCGGGCGGGTTCGGTGCCGGGTATTCCGGCACGGGCGCAAAGACCCCGGCCGCAAAGATCAGCTTTACCGGTGCACCGGCTGCCAAGGCAGCGCCCGCAGGCTCCAAGCACTACGAGCCGGGCGACATCGTGGAGCACAAGGTCTTTGGCCGGGGCACCGTGCTCAAGGTCAAGCCTGCGGCCGGAGACCAGATCGTGGAGATCAACTTTGAAAAGGTCGGCATCAAAAAGACCATGGCCAATTTTGCGCCGCTGACCAAAATCACAACGGAGGAATGACACAAAAATGATGACAGTTCGTTTGATCGCCCATACCCCGGAGCCGGAAAAGGTGGTGGCGGCTGCCGCCAAGCTGTGCTACTCCGACGCCCACATCACCGACCTGCTGGACGGCCTGACCGAGGAAAAGACGGCAAAGTTCCTGACCATGCTCAGCGACCTGGGCCACGCCAGCCCCATCGAGCACGCCAGCTTCACCTTTGGCATCGAGGGGGTCAGCCGTACCTTGCTGGCCCAGATCACCCGCCACCGCATCGCATCCTTCAGCGTGCAGAGCCAGCGCTATGTGCGCCTGGACGATTTCCGCTATGTGGTGCCGCCGGAGATCGAAGCCATCCCGGAGGCAAAGGCGGCTTTCCTTGAGAGCATGAACGAGGACGCCAAACGCTACCTTGACCTTGCCCACAAGCTGGAAGAGGGCCACACCGCCCGCCTGATGGCCGAGGGCATGCCGGAAAAGGCAGCCCGCGCCAAGGCCAGCAAGCAGGCCAATGAGGACGCCCGCTTTGTGCTGCCCAACGCCTGCGAGACCAAGATGGTGGTCACCATGAACGCCCGCAGCCTGCAGAACTTCTTCCACCTGCGCTGCTGCAGCCGCGCCCAGTGGGAGATCCGCCAGCTTGCCGAAGAGATGTTCAAACTGGTGTACCCGGTGGCACCTCACATCTTTGCCAAATCCGGCCCGGCCTGCGTGAGCGGCCCCTGCCCGGAGGGCAAGATGTGCTGCGGCAAAACCGCCGAGGTGCGCGCAAAATATGCCGCCATCAAGGAAGGTGCCGCCGTATGAGCAAGGGCAAGCTGATCGTCATCGAGGGGCTGGACGGCAGCGGCAAGGCCACCCAGGCCAAGCTGCTGGCCCAGCACCTGGCCAGCCAGGGCCTGCCGGTGCGGGAGGTCACCTTCCCGGATTACGCCAGCGATTCCAGCGCCCTGATCAAAATGTATCTGGCCGGGCAGTTCGGCTCAAAACCGGACGATGTGAACGCCTATGCGGCCTCCAGCTTTTTTGCGGTGGACCGCTATGCCAGCTACAAGACCGACTGGGGCCGCTTTTACGAGGAGGGCGGCGTGGTCATTGCCGACCGCTACACCACCTCCAACGCGGTGCACCAGTGCTCCAAGCTCCCGCCGGAGCAGTGGGAGGAGTTTTTGCACTGGCTGTTCGATTACGAGTTCCATCTGCTGGGCCTGCCCGCACCGGACAGCGTCATCTACCTGCAGGTGGACCCGGCGGTCAGCCAGCGGCTGATGACCGCCCGCTACCACGGTGACGAGAGCAAAAAGGACGTGCACGAGAAAGATACCGAGTATCTGGCCCGCAGCCGCCGCGCCGCCGAGTATTGCGCGGAGCATCTGGGCTGGACCACGGTGCACTGCACCCACAGCGACGCCATGCGCAGCATCGAGGACATCCAGGCCGAGGTGCAGGGCATCGTGCTGGGCCAGCTGAAATGATAAAATGAAGGCAGGTTGGCACGTCGGCAGCTTTCTCTTCGGACACGAATCGGGCCATTCCATCGCCCGCCCTATTGCCCTACGGGCAACAGGGTCCCACCCCAGCGGACGGTCCTCAGAGAAACTCCCGACGCACCTGTCGGATATACACATAAAATACGATAAGAGGGGGCATCCTGACAGATGTATCGTTTGATGCAGCCATCCGACAAGGCGGCTGTGCTGGCGCTGTGGCAGCGCGAGCGCGGCGAGTCGGAAGAATTTGCGGCCAACGCCGTGGAGCGTTTTGCAGGGCAGCAGAATGTCTATGTGGCCGAGGAAAATGACGCCATTGCCGCTGTGGCACTGGCGGTACCAGTCACGCTGCAGGGGCGGCAGGGCAGTTACCTCTACGGCCTGTGCGGACAGGGCAGTTTGATCCTGGCCGGCCTGCTGGACTACCTGTGCGCGCAGCAGAAGCTGCGGGGCGCAGGCTTTACCGTGGCCGTGCCCGCCACCCCGGAGCAGGCCGCTCTGCTGCAGGACAAGGGCTTTGCGCGGGCGTTTGCCCTGCGCTGCCTGCCGCGGGAGGTGGCCCGCAACCTGTGGAGCCAGGCCGAGTTTGACAGCGTTACCGCCAAGAAGCTGTGCGAGCTGCGGGAGAAGTTCTGGCCCGATACGGTGCAGTTCACCCCGGAGCGCATGGCCGTGGTGCTGGGTGACCTGTATTCCCGCGGGGCCACCATCGTGGCCAACGAGCGGGGTTACGGCGTGTACTTCCGCAAGGAGGACACCCTGTATTTCGTGGAGCTCATGGCCGAGGACGACCGCGCCGCCGAGGTGCTCATGGAAGCCGCCCGCGAGAAGGAAGTCATCGTGGAAAAGGCCGTCATCACGGTGGGTGCCGCCCAGCCCCTGTTCCTGGGGGAGGGCACCCGGCAGGAGTACGGCATGATCCGTTTTGACGGGGAGCCCTTTGACGTATCGGAAAGCTATATGCGCCTGATGCTGGAAGGCTGAGACGCAGAAAAACAACAAAGGAAGGTGCGTATGGCACACAAGGAGAGACACACCGCCTCGAAGAAAAAAGGCGGTGCCGTGAAGATTTTGCTGGCAGTGGTACTGTTGCTGGTGCTGGCCGCCGGGGCAGCAGGGGTGTTTGCCTACAACGAGATCCACGGCAACGGAAAGCCCGGCACCGAGGTGACGGTGAGCATCCGGCAGGGCAGCGGCGTTGCCGCCATCGCGCAGGAGCTCAAGGACGCGGGCGTCATCCGCTCGGCCTACCTGTTCCGCTGGTATGTGGGGCAGAAGGGGGTGGCCGGGAAGCTGCAATACGGTGATTTTACCCTGCAGACCGGGGCCAACGCCTACGATGCTATCATCGCCGTTCTCTCCCAGTACGCCAAGGCAGATACCGTGCGGATCACCATCCCGGAGGGCACCACGGCGATTGCCATTGCCCAGAAGATGGAGGATGCCGGTCTGTGCAGCGCCGAGGACTTTCTGAAGGAAGCCAACGAGGGCGATTTCAGTGCGTACACCTTCTGGCAGTATGTGCCGGAGGACAAGGACGCCCCGGACCGCTTCATGAAGTGCGAGGGCTATCTCTTCCCGGAGACCTACGAGTTTCTGAAGGACGACACCGTGCACAACTATGTGGCAACGTTCTACGCGCAGTTCGACGCGCAGATCACCGATGCGATGTATGCGAAGCTCAAGGAGCAGGGCATGACCCTGAACGAGCTGGTCACGCTGGCCTCCTTTGTGCAGGAGGAAGCGGGCAACAGCCAGGACTCCAACGTGGCGCAGGTGTTCCGCAACCGTCTGGCCGAGGGCTCGCCCTATCCGCGCCTGCAGAGCAACACGTCCAGCCACATCCAGAGCGACGCCGACAACAACTACCTCTGGAACTGGGTGGCCCCCTACTACGGCGGGTGGGACAATATCCCGGAAAACATCGTCTCTGCGTATGATACCTACCATACGGCGGGCCTGACCCCCGGCCCCATCTCCAACCCCGGCATCGCTGCCATCCGGGCGGCGCTGAGCCCGGAGCCGGACGAGGAAGCAAAGGACGCCTATTTCTTCGTCACCGACCTCAAGGGCAACTACTACTATGCCCGCACCCTCAGCGAACACAACGCCAACTGCCAGACCGCAGCGGACGTGAACAAAACGGTGGGGTGAGGGAACTCTACCGTCATTTTCTGAAAAAAGAGAGGAATATCAACTATGCTGCAAATCCCGGAACTGCTCGCCCCGGCGGGCGATCTGGAGCGCCTGCGCTATGCCATCAACTACGGTGCCGATGCCGTTTACTGCAGCCTGCCGGAGTTCGGCATGCGGTCTGCACCGGCCAACTTTACGCCGGAGCAGCTCACCGAGGGCGTCATCTATGCCCATGCCCGGGGCCGCAAGGTCTACCTGACCATGAACACCCTGCCCACCAATGAGGAAGCCGACCGCCTGCCGGACGCCATCAAGGAGGCCGCCAAGGCCGGTGTGGATGCCTTCATCGTGGCCGACCTGGGCGTGCTGGATGCCTGCAAGACCGTTGCCCCGGACATCGACGTGCACATGTCCACCCAGACCGGCATCACCAACTGGGCCGCCGCCCGCGCCGCCTATCACCTGGGTGCCAAGCGCGTGGTGCTGGCCCGCGAGATGTCCCTGCAGGACATCGCCATCCTGCGCGATAAGACCCCGCCGGAACTGGAGATCGAGGCCTTTGTGCACGGTGCCATGTGCATGAGCGTGTCCGGCCGGTGCCTGCTGTCCAATTACATGGCGGGCCGCGACGCCAACCGGGGCCAGTGCGCCCAGCCCTGCCGCTGGAAGTACTACCTGAGCGAGGAGACCCGCCCCGGCCAGCTGTACGAGATCGGCGAGAACGAGAACGGCAGCTACATCCTCAACGCCAACGACCTGTGCACCGCGCCCTTCATCGACCTGATCTGCAAAGCCGGTGTGGACAGCCTGAAGATCGAGGGCCGCGCCAAGACCTTCTATTATGTGGCCAGCGTGACCGCCGCTTACCGCAAGGCGCTGGATGCCTATCTGGCCGACCCCGCCAACGACAACTTTGAGCTGCCGGCTGAGGTCTACGAGGAGCTCACCCGCACCAGCCACCGCCACTACTCGCCGGGCTTCTACTTTGGCCGCGAGCAGGCCAAGCAGGCCACCGACAGCGCCACCTACATCCGCGAATGGGAGTTCGTGGGCACGGTGGACCGCTGGGAGAACGGCGTGGCCCACTGCCAGCAGCGCGGCAAGTGGAGCCTGGGCGATACGCTGGAAGCCCTCTGCCCGGACGGCCGCAGCATCCCGCTGACGCCGGAGTGGATCGAGAACGAGGCCGGGGAACGGGTGGACAGCACCCCTCACGCCATGGAAAAATACACCATGCCCACCCCGGAGCTGCCGCCCATGAGCCTGCTGCGCCGCAAAACGGCAGAATAAGCAGCCGCACCCCGCAAACCATGCCAACCGGCACCGCCTGCAAAGGCTTTGCCGGCTGGCTTTTTTTGCATCACTTGCAAAACCGCACAAACCGCGCTATACTGACATATATTATAATGCAGAGCGAAAGGAGGGGGCCTGATGTTCCGGCTGCCGATCGTAAAATTTTTCAGCCGCATCCTCAATCGGATCACCATCACGGTGGTGCTGGTGGCCCTGCAGGTGGCATGGCTGCTGTGGGCGTTTTTCTCCCTCACCACCGGCCGCGTGTGGGTCAACGCCGGCTTGCAGCTGCTCAGTCTGCTTATGATGCTGTACCTCGTGCGCAAGGACGAGAACAGCGCCTACAAGATCGGCTGGATCGTGCTCATGGGGGTGCTGCCGCTGCTGGGCGGGGCACTGTACCTCTCCTTTGGCAACAAGCGCCCGGCCAAGCGGCTGCGCAGCAAGCTGCAGGCGGTGGATGACGCCCACAAGGCCGACCTTGCCCAGCAGCCGGGCCAGACCGACGGGCTGGATGCTTCCGGCCTCGGCATGAGCCGCTATCTGGCGCGGTACGGCCGCTACCCGGCCTGGAAGAACACCGCCGCGCAGTATTTTGCCTGCGGCGAAGCCATGTACCCCCAGCTGCTGCAGGATCTGGAGCGGGCCGAGCACACGATCTTTGTGGAATATTTCATCGTGCACACCGGCAAAATGTGGGACGGCGTGGAAGCCATCCTCCGGCGCAAGGCCGCGCAGGGGGTGGACGTGCGCCTGATCTACGACGACTTTGGCAGCCTGCTGGGCCTGCCCACCGACTTTGTGGTGCGCATGGAGCGGGCGCACATCCGGTGCATCCCCTTCAACCCGGTGGTGCCGGTGCTCTCGCTGGTGATGAACCACCGCGACCACCGCAAGATCGTGGTCATCGACGGGCGCATCGCCTACACCGGCGGCGTGAACCTGTCCGACGAGTATATCAACGCGGAGCAGCGCTTCGGCTACTGGAAGGACGCCGCCCTACGCATCGAGGGCGATGCTGCGTGGAATTTTACCGTGATGTTCCTCAACTTCTGGAACGCTTTCCGCCCCAGTGAGACGGACTACAGCGCCTTCCGCCCCCAGCACAGTGCACACCCGGTGCAGGACGGCATCGTGCAGCCCTACGCCGACAGCCCGCTGGACGAAGAGCCGGTGGCGGAGACGGTGTACCTGAACCTGCTGGCCCGGGCCGAGCAGTATGTGTATATCTACACGCCCTATCTGGCTGTGGGCGAAGAGATGCTGGATGCGCTGAAAAACGCCGCCAAGCGCGGGGTGGATGTGCGGCTGGTGCTGCCGGGCATCCCGGACAAGAAGCTGGTGTTCCGCCTGAGCCGCTCCTACTACCTGCCGCTTTTGCAGGCGGGGGTGCGCATCTACGAGTACACCCCGGGCTTCCTGCATGCCAAGTGCTGGGTGAGCGACGACCGGGCAGCCGTGGTGGGCAGCATCAACATGGATTACCGCAGCCTGTTTTTGCACTTTGAGTGCGGCGTGCTGCTGCAGCACAACAGTCAGGTGGCTGCCCTGCGGGACGATGTGCGGGCCACCCTGCTGCAGTGCCGCGAAATTCATGTTTCGGACTGCCGCACCAGCATCCCCGGCACCCTGCTGGACAGCGTGCTGCGCCTGCTCAGCCCGTTGATGTAAGGGCGCGCTCATAATTGCCCCGGCAGGGGGCACACTAGCTCCAAAGCCCGTGCGGCCGCGCGGGAGCAAAAGGAGCAAGTGTACCATGAAGCAGGTTTTTCGGGTGTTTTGGGGCTGTACGCTGGCCGCTGCGCTGGCGCTGACCGGCTGCGGCCGGGGCGGCGCTCCGGGCAGCAGCGGAGCCGGGTCTATGAGCGGCAGTGGGTCCGGTGCCATGAGCGGCGGCACAGCCGGGCAGGAGCAGGCCTGGCGCACCGGTCTTGGCGTTGTGACCGAGGCCGCAGGCAGCGACCGGGCCGGCAAGATCACCACTGCCGCTGCGGCTGTGGTGCTGGACGCCGACGGCAAACTGGCCGACGTGATGCTGGACGAGCTGGAACTTTCGGTCTCCGGCGGGAGCACCGGCAGCGTGACCATTCCGGAGGATGTGCGGTCCAAGCGCACAAAAGGGGAGGACTACCCGCTGGCGGCGGCGTCCTCCCTCGGCAAAGGGTGGGCCGAGCAGGCCGACTGGTTTGCCGACTATCTGACCGGCAGGACCCCGGACGAAGTAAAGAAGCTGAAAACGGATGAAAACGGCAAGCCGCAGGACGCCGACCTTGTGTCCGGCTGCACCATCGCGGTGGACCGCTACCGGGACGCCGTGGTGCGCGCCTGCGAACAGGCCAAAGCACTGGGAGCCGCCCAGGGCGACCGGGTGACCCTGAGCCTGATCGCGGCAGACCTGCCCCAGGACCTTGCCGCCACGGATGACCAGGACGCCCACGTCCGGGCAGACATCACGCTGGCGGCCCTGACCGTGGACGGCGAGGGCCGGGTGACCAGTGCCATCGGGGACATGACCCAGCCGCAGCTGACCGTCAGCGCGGACGGCACGGTCTCCGGGCCGGAAGAGCCGGTGTACACCAAGAACGAGCAGGGCGACAAGTACGGCATGCGGGAGGCCAGTGCCCTGCACAAGGAGTGGTACGAGCACGCCGAGGGCTATTGCAGCACCCTGAAGGGCAAGACCATGGCGGAGATCGCCGCCCAGCCCACCGACGGCTCCGACGCCGACCTGAAAGCCCTGTGCACCATCTCGGTCACCGACCTGCAGAAGGCGGTGCTGGCCGCGCTGGCAGAAACCTGAACAGAACAAAACGAGGGAAGGCCCGCGGGCTTTCCCTCGTTTTTGTGGATGGAATTATTTGCCGAACGCGCTGTCGGTCAGGCCGTCCATGTTCAGCATGCCTTCCAGCGCGGCGATGTCGGTGGTCACGTCCAGCGCATCGGACTGGAACAGCTTGTCCAGCTGGTTTTCAAAGGCGGTCACCAGCAGGTCCATGCTGCGCTCGATGCTGTGCTTGGCCTCGGTAATGTTCGTGCCCTCCACCGCCTGCCGGGAAAGGCTGGCGTAGGTGTTCAGCAGCTTGAGCGCAGTGGGCAGATAGTAGTTCATAAATTTTTGCAGCTGTGCTTTTTTGTCCGGGTCCTTCTGCGCCAGCGCAAAGATACGCCCGCTGACTTCTTCCAGACGGGAGATCTTCTGGCTCATCACCGGGTCTGGGATGGCATCGTTCACCTCCCGCAGCTGGCGCAGCAGGGCGGCGTACTCGTCCTCTGCAGCGGGATGAGCTTTAGGTGTCGGGGCTTGCGCGGGCTTTTTCGGCTGTGGTGCCGCACCCCGCACCACCAGCGTGTCGGTGCGGTTGTCAATATAGGCATCCGCGCCGAAGTATCCGTGCTCGATGGCACTTTTCACGGCAGCGCGTCCCCGGGCGGCGTCCACCCCGGCGGCGGCAAACAGTTCCGGCAGGGGGATATTATCGCGCTCGCCCACAACCTTATCCAGCAGCTGCTCCAGCTTGCGGGTGCGGTTCATCCGCAGACCGGTCAGCAGCGCACCGCCGCCGCCAATGGCCATGACGATATCGGAAAACAGCTCCCCGGGGTCAGGCAGCACCTGCCATGCGCCGATGATATCCACCGCATCCGTCATCCCGGCAAACAGGAAAACGGCACCCATGATGGTGCAGAGGACGGCAATGTTTTTATGCCATTCCTTTGCACTTTTCTGCTCTGCCGTGGGAACATCCTGCCCGGGGAAAGGCGGCGTTTTAGGCATAGGTGCGGGATTTGGGGAGGGGCGGTAGTCGCCCCGGTCACGGGCAGCCTCCTGCTCCTCCTTCTGCATCTTTTGGTCGATACCCTTCAGGATGAACAGCAGCACCCCCAACGGCCCGGACATCGCCATGACGATAAAGATGGCAATGGTGGGGATCTTTGCAAAATAATGTTTTCTCGGCTCCATGAAACAGAATTCCTTTCACAGAAAGATAAAAATAAGACCACGTTCCACTCTATTATAGCGGAGCGCGGCCTTTTTGTTAAGGGGGTATTTCTGTGCGTGAAAAACTTACTTCATCAGGCTGCAAACGGCCTCGGCATAAGCGGCGGGGTCGTCCACCGGCAGGCCCTCGATGAGCTGGGCCTGTGCGTACAGCAGGGCGCTGTACTTGTTGATCTTGTCGGTGTCACCGGCCTCCTGGGCAGCCTTCAGCACGGCGAACACGGGGTGGTTGGCGTTCAGCTCCAGCACCTTGTCGCTCTTCACGCCCTCGCTGCCGGGCTGCTTGGACAGCACCTTTTCCATCTCGATGGACAGCGGGCCGTCGGCGCTCAGGCACACCGGGTGATCCTTCAGGCGGGTGGAGACCTTGACTTCCTTCACCTTGCCGTCCAGAGCAGTTTTCATGGCGTCGAACAGAGACTTGTTCTCGGCGGTGGCATCCTCGGCGGCCTTCTTCTCTTCCTCGGTCTCAAGGCCCAGGTCACCGCTGTTGACGTTCTTGAACTCCACGGTGCCGTCCTTGCCCTCGGTATCCTTGCGGGGATAGGTGCGCAGGATCTGCAGGCAGAACTCGTCCACGTCCTCGGTCAGCAGCAGCACGTCGTAGCCCTTGCCCAGCACCAGCTCGGTGGAGGGCAGCTTGGCCAGACGGTCGGAGGAGTCACCGGCGGCGAAGTAGATGTACTTCTGCTCGGCGGGCATCTTGTCCACATACTCCTGCAGGGTGACCATCTTCTGCTCCTTGGCGGACCAGAACAGCAGCAGGTCGCGCAGCAGCTCGGCGTGCATGCCGTAGTCGGAGT
>ERZ1673703.967-NODE-967-length-27625-cov-14.435256_pt1 | contig 27625 bp, 20 predicted proteins | sample MGYA00580233_ERZ1673703 | MGnify/ENA primary metagenome ERZ1673703 (study PRJEB41218, sample SAMN15661748) | gut metagenome | host: Homo sapiens | place: Canada: London | collected 2015-08-20/2019-03-30 | study: EMG produced TPA metagenomics assembly of... | reverse complement strand
CTTCCGACTACTCTATTCTCCCCAGCATAGCTGGGGGATTAGACTTTTCATTCATCGAAATATCGTCTCCACGTGCATCTTCTCAATTTTGCAGGCACATCCATCCGCAAACTCCGGCTGCTTTTCCAGAAAAATCGGATCACCCGGATGCAGCGGATAGACAACGAGTTTCAGTTTCTCCGGAAACTCAAAATAGCCAAGGCTTAACAGGGCCTCCTGACCGGTATAGAAATAATCGTTGATTTTCTCTTCCCCATCAAACACTTCCATACGGTTTCCGTACCAGGTCAGAAAAGCAAACGCATCGTGATAATTTTTTTCGCCAGGATAAGCAAGCTTCAATTCGTATACAGCTTTCTCTTTATCCTGCTCTGTGCAGACAAGCTCTGCCTCCGGCTCCTGTGCTTTGTAAATACGCTCATACAGCGTAAAGTTTCCTCTTTTTCCACACTCTTTGAAATCCACAATGCCTTTTTCCACAACCGGATACACAGCGATCATGGTTTTTCCACTGCCTGTCACAACAAGCTCACCGTTTTCTTCCCAGACATAATTTTCGGAAAGAACGAGATAATCCTGATCCAGATGCACCTTCCATGCATTCAGCGCCTCCTGCCGGGAAATCAGGCAGAGTTCTGCGCGCGCATCGCCCTCCCACTGAATCTGCGGGTCGAGATCACCGTAAAATACGAACGCATCTCCCTCTTTCGTATGTAAAACGCAGAGAGGTGTGGCAAGTGCCGTTTGAAGAACCGCATCGTTTAGCTTCATATTGTACGGAAAAAATCCATACATTCCCCCTTTCAGATCAAATGCCGGAAATCCCACGCTCGCTTTTCCATCCAGGAGTCCCTCCAGTTTCACCTGCGGATGATCATCCATCTTCCATCTTCTCTGGTAATTGTTAAAAAAGACGTATCCATGGTCCGCATCGTGACGGCACGCTGTCCGAACCGTGTGCATATCTCCCGGCAGAATCCTTATCGTTGGAATTTCAGACCGAAGTGAAGCCATATCCTCGCCAAAATCATTCAAAAACAGCGCCAGCAGCTTGATCTCCCGATAGCTGTCCGAGATTGTTCCGTACTGCCGGATCGGCGCGTTGAAATCGTAATTGATCTCCGGCAGGTCGTTCAGATATCCTGTCGCGCGGCTCTCCTGCAGGGTGGACAGTTTTCCCTTCGGATTGCTGCCGCCGTGGTACATATAGTAGCCGAGCAACCCTGCTCCACTTCCCATTTTTACGGTAGACATCGCTCCGACATCGCATCCCTTCGCCACCGGTCTTCTGTGCATGGTAACCTGAAGCCCGCCTCCAAGTTCTGCCGTCAAAAACGGAAAATCCTCCTCGTTGTAACTGTTTGCATTTTCCACATGATGATCACACGCAATCAGTGCATCGTTCCTTGTGTGGCTAAACACAAAGTTTGCGTTCGGCTCGATCTCGCACGTTCTCTGATCCCATGGTGCTTCACAGTAGCCGCCCATGACCGGAAGCAGATCGCCGATGCAGGCTCCGCCCCAACCGGTCGCCGTGTACAGCGGCACATCAAAGCCAATTTCCTTTGCTATTGCCGTCAATGTGCGGATATGCGCCTCGCCCTCCGGTCCCTGCAGGCCGCCGACGTGGCCGTACTCATTCTCGATCTGAATGCCGATCACCGGGCCGCCGTCCTTTTCCATGCATCCATCGACCTGCTCATAGACCTTTTTCCAGAACCGTCTGACATAGTCAAGATATTCCTTGTTGTTACAGCGGATCGCCATGCCCTCTTTCTCTCTCTGGATGATCCAGTCTGGGAATCCGCCGTTCCGCACTTCCCCGTGCACAAACGGTCCGATACGCAAGAATACCGACAGTCCGACTTTCCGGCACAGTCTTACAAACGTTCCGATATCCCGGCATCCTTCAAAATCAAACACATTTTCCTCTTCCTCGTGGTGAATCCAGATCACATAGGCTGAGACGACAGAAACTCCGCCCGCCTTTATTTTGCGCAGTGATTCCTCCCACCACTCCTTGCGGTACCGGCTGTAATGCATTTCGCCCATCACCGGAAACCACGGTTTTCCATTTTTAATCAGATAATCCCTGCAATAGCTGTACTCTGCTCTCATCGTCTTATTGTCCCTCTCTTTTTACTGTCTGCAGACAGAAATTCCGCATCATGCCGTACATCGGCGGCGATGAAATTCGGATTCCGGCAGTGACTTCCTGCGGTTTTCTGATTTCGCATGTCACTTTGTAGCCGGTCCATGCATGTTCTGTCGGATGAATCACAGTCTCTTCTTTTCCCTCTTCCGTATCGAGGAACAGCCGCACATCCACATTCGTTGTATCGGTTCCCTGAAAGGCAACAGATAATGTATACGTTCCTGCCTCCTGTACCTTTACCGTCTGGCAGATCGAAAACGTAAAGTTTTTTGGTGCTTCTACGCGTACCGCATTCACCGGCGGAGCCGGGAACGGATCGACAAACTCCGGAAACAGCTGTACTGCAACGGCATCCTCGGATTTTTCTACGTTCCAGCGTGCCAGGCCGTCTTCCCAGCCGACATCGAGCAACAGATTCTCCGCCTCCGGCAGCTCTTCCACCACGCAGATCTTCGCATGTGCAGCAAACGGAACACCTTCCACATTTCCTGTCACATCATATTCGCCTGTCACGCGTGTGTCCGGCACTTCGTTCCAGCTTACCCGCCGCTGCTCTACCGTTCCGTCATACAGCAAAACCGGGAGCATCTCCGGCAGAGTGCATACCTCATCTTTTACTACGGTCATTGGCTCCGGCTCGTAAATCTTGGCCGGTTTTTCCGGGCAGGCATCATTCCGTGTAAATAGGAAAGAAAGAACACCATCCAGGACGGTTCCCTTCTCATCCAGCAGACCCATGTTTTCCGACCAGCCGCCCTCGCCGTCCTTCGGAACACAGATCGGTTCCCAGTAATAGAGGCCCTGACCCATTTCGTCCGGCATTGAAGCAACGACATTGGCAACCAGATCCAGCACCTGCTTCTGTCCGACAGGCGTCGCCGGAAATCCCGCAATTTTTTCCTGCTGCTCATCAATAAATCCATGCACACTCTTTCTCCATGCATGTGCCGTCTCAACGACCATAATCGGCTTTTTATAATCCCAGATCAGCTTCGTCATTGTCTCTTTCAGATCTGTGAAGGTGCCGTGCCAGAATGGATAATAGGAAAGTCCGATCAGGTCAAAGTCCTCGAGTCCTGCTGCAAAGGAACCGTCGAACCACTCTTTCAGATAGAAATACCGTCCGCCCTGGTCGAGATGGATCATAACCTGCATCTCATCTTTTCCGGCTGCAGCCCGCGCACCGCGGATTCCGGCATTTACAAGCTGTACCATTTTTGTATAATCCGGCAGCTCCCCGTCTGGAAACAGAAGGCCGCTTCGGATCTCATTTCCGATCTGAACAATATCCGGCAGAACGTCCTCCTCTTTTAATGCCGTCAGCGTATCTCTTGTATAAGAAAAAACAGCCTCCTTTAATTCTTTAAAGCTTAAGTTTTCCCAATCTTTCGGCTTTCTCTGCTGGCCGGGATCCGCCCAGAAATCAGAATAATGGAAATCCAGCATAAAGCTCATGCCATGTGCTCGGATCCGTTTTGCCATCGCCAGTGTATGCGCATAGCTACAGTATCCGCCGGACTCCCTGACATGCTCCGGCGCATTCCAAATACGGAGCCGTACGGAATTTACCCCGTATTTCTGAACGAGATCCAGCGGATCCATAATAGTTCCGTCAAAGTCCTTCACCTGTACTCCGGCGTCTTCCAGCTCCGGTATAAAAGATAGATCCATTCCCTTCTGAAATTCCATTGTTCTGTCCTCCCTGCTACGTTAGTTTGTCGATTTTCGGAATAAAATGTCGTAATCCAGCATCGTCTTCTTCTCATAATTTTCCCCTCGAAGCCGCTGGATCAGCTGACGCACAGCCGCGCCTCCCATCTGGGATGCTGCCACACTGACTGCTGTAACTGCCGGGGAATAGCAGTCCAGATTGGTGCTGTTGTAGAGCGAAGCAATCGCGACGTCCTTGGGAATCCGATAGCCTTCCGCCTGGAGCCGGGACATCACCATCGTACAGATCTCGTCGTCGCCACAGATGATGCATTCCACTTTTTTGGATATAATATTTTCGATGATCGCATCCAGAAACTCCATACGGATCGAACCATTGTAGAAAAGCTGATCCTTCTCGGAAATTCCATTTTTAATCAGCGCCCGGCAGAAACCTTCGTGACGCTTGCGGTCTACGTTATAGCTCATATTCTTGACAAGAAACGCAAATCTGCGGAATCCCTTTCCGATCAGCAGCGTTGTCATTTTCTCTGCCGCACCCTCATTGTCGGTATCCACCTGGATAATGTTGTCATACCGGCATGTTCCCGTCAGTGCTGTCGGGAAATTTACCTGACTTAAATACTGCAGCGCACGGTCATCCTCAAGCGCACGTGTCAGGAGCATACCATCCACCCGGTTCGACTCCACCAGCGACTGCAGCTCTGAAATATCATGCACGTTGCTCGTCGTAATCAGCACATTGTACCCGAGCAGCGATGCCGGCTCGCAGACGCCGAGCAGACAGTTCTGGAAATAGGCACCACTTCCATAATAAACGTCTGAAGGCAGTACCACACCGATGTTGTGCGTCACCGTTCGGGTTCGCGCCATCTCCTCCCGCTCTTCTCCCCGTTTTGCCACCTCGAGAATCCGGTTTCTGGTCTTCTCTCCGATTCTGCCCTTACCGGACAGTGCACGGGAAACGGTACTTTTTGATACCCCTATCTCTTTTGCAATTTCCTCCAGTGTCATAAAAGCATCCTGTCACTTTCTGTTAAATTTGAAAAATTCCTATAAAAGAAGGAACGGCCGCGCCGGAGCTTCTGACTTACCAGCGCGTCCATTCCCTGTTTTATTTGACTGTTTTATTTGACTTCTTTCTCCGCTACATACTCTGCTGCCTGACGGTTCATCTCATCCAGAATATCCTGGATTCCAGCGCTGTCCATAGCTGCGTTCATAGCATCGATGGAAGCGTCCACATCGTCAACGAGGCCGTTGATCAGCGGGTTATAATAATTGTCGATGGCTGCCTCTACTGCTGCAAACTGTGTACTTACATTGCTGGAATCAAAGTTAAATCCGTCGTAAACATGATCTTCTTTGATGTTGTTGTTAAAGGCATCTTTGATGCTTTCATACTTGTCGTCCAGAGCTGTTCTGTTCTCAAGATATTCCTCTCTCTGGATGGTGCAGTTGTTCCATCCCCAGTTGCAGTTACTTGCTACACCATAGCCGCTCTCATCAATAACTTTGTACTGGTCATCACCGACTGCTTCCCAGTGCTTTCCTTCGATACCGAGCATAGCCAGATCGTAAACGTCCGGGTTGGTGTAGAACTCATTTAATACCATCATGGCTCTCTCTTTGTTTTTACTGTTTGCGTTGATGGCAACACCGTTGTTGATGTAAGAGTTTACTTTTTTCGACAGGTTTTTGTTCGGATCTACCATCGTTACATTCCAGTCCGGATGTTCCTCATTTGCCTGTTTTCCGTAGGTAAGACAGGTTCCGAGATTCCAGCTCATGCTTGCTGTTCTTCCGGTCAGAAGTCCGGTCTGTCTCTCATCGCTGCTGTTTAATACGTCGCTGGACCATGCTCCGGCGTCTACCAGGTCTTTCATCTCCTGGCAGTACTCACGGAACGCATCCCATTCACCGATGTACTGGAATTCAAGATCTTTCGGATCCTGGGTATGATACAGAATCAGCTCGCCGCCCTTCGGTGCTCCGCCCGTTGTGGAATAGCCCTGGGACTGGAAGAATGGATACCACGGTCCGCCCTGACTTGCATAGATACCGTCTGCTGCACATGCTTTGTAGAACTTCATCAGGTCATCCCAGGATGTAATATCATCCATACCGTATTTTTCCATCAGGTCACCGCGCACTGCCAGAACTTCCTGACCAAACTCGTTGGCATAGCTCGGAACCATGTAGATTTGTCCGTCAATCTTTGCCTGCTCCCATGCCATTTCCGGAACAACCTCCCAGATATCCGGTGCATACGTTTTGATAAAGTCCTCAGAAAGCGGTGCAAATCCGCCGAGGGAAACGGTCTGCTCGTAATGGCACCAGCTCGATGCGGTAAAGATCAGGTCAAAATCTTCCTGTGAGGAGAACAGCAGGGAATATTTCGTGTCATGCTCGCCCCAGGAAAGGAATTCTACGTTCAGAGAGCAGTTCAGCTTCTCTTCCAGAATCTCATTGATTTTGGCGTAAACCTCATCAAAATCCGGGGTACGGTCGCCGATCAGATACATCGTCAGATCGACATGCTCCGAAGTGTCTGCACTCAGGTTGTCTCCCGATGTGCCGGAAGCTGCGGAGCTGCTTTTGCTGTCGCCCGTGCTTCCCTTTCCGTTGCCGGAACCGCATCCTGCCAGCATGCCGGCTGCCATTGCGGATGCAAGTAATACAGATACCAGTTTTTTTGTGCTCTTTTTCATAAAGAACCTCCTTCATAAATATAATGTGTAATTCAAGCGGATATTCGCAATCCGCTTTGCTACTTGCTCATAACCGAATAACTGCTCCGCAGTTTATCAGAAGGAGCTTGCACTCCTCCTGATACAAGCAAGTCCCCACCCGCCTGCTTATTGCTTTTCGCAATGGAAACAGGGGACTTACTTGATTCAGTTAAATTAACATGATTTGTATCAGCCTTTGACTGCTCCGATTGTGATACCCTGTACAAAGTATTTCTGTACCAGCGGATATGCCAGAACGATCGGGCCGGTTACTACAATGGTAAGTGCCATTTTCAGGGACTGGGTCGGCAATGAGATTGCGCTGACGGCAGAGCCTGCGGCGTTGTTTGCAAGAAGCTTTTTATATGCCTCAATATCATTAACCTGCTGATACAGGAAATACTGCAGCGGATACTTGTTCGTGTCTTTGATATACAGCATCGCATTGTACCAGTCATTCCAATAAGCCAGTGCAATGAAGAGGCCCACGGTAGCAAGTGCCGGTTTGATCAGCGGCATTACAATCCGGAACAGAATACGGAACTCGCCGCAGCCATCAATCTTGGCCGCTTCAATCAGAGAATCCGGAAGTCCCACGATGTAACTCTTCATGATCAGAAGGTTGTATACGCTGAACAGCAGCGGAAGGAGCAGTGCAAGGTAGCTGTCCCGCAGATTCAGGGTCTGTGTCATCAGTACGTAGTACGGAACAAGACCGCCGGAAAACAAAGTGGTAAAGTAGAAGAAAAACGAAAACTGATTTCTCCACTCAAACTCCTTACGTGACAGTACATAAGCTGTCATAGTCTGCAGCAGCAGACCAAGTACCGTTCCGACGATGGTCAGACCGATGGTCGTGCCGTATGCGCGGAAGACAACCATAGGATCTTTAAATACGGTTTTGTATGCCTCCAGGCTGAAATCCTGCGGCAGAAGGCTGAAACCGTTCTGGATAATGGCCGATTCCGAAGAAAACGAGCCGGATACGATCATGATGAAAGGAACGAGGCAGACCAGCGCGATGATTCCGCAGAATCCGTACGCGATGATATCAAGTGCAACCGCATCTTTTCCTCTTTTGATTTTACTTGTATGACTGGAAGATCCCACTTTTCATCCCTCCTAGAATAAGGTGTAGTCTTTATCATAAAGACCAACCAGTTTGTTTACGATTACGACAGTGATAAAGCACAGTACCGACTGATACAGACCAACAGCTGCGGACATTCCGAAGTCGTTGCTGCTGATTAAGGCACGGAACGTCAGGGTATCAATTACATCGGTGTAGTTGTACAGAAGACCGTTACTTCCAACCAGGTTGTAGAACATATCAAAGTTTCCTTTGAAGATGCCTCCGACGGATAGCAGAAGCAGGATGATTGTGGTCGGCATGATCATCGGGATTGTTACTTTGAAAATTCGCTGGAACACGTTTGCTCCGTCGATGCGGGCTGCTTCATAAATCGAAGTGTCAATTCCCATAATCGCTGCCAGGTACATAACAGAACCGTATCCGATTCCCTTCCATACATTAAAGAAGACAAGGATAAACGGCCATGCCTTTGGTGTCGTGTAAAACTTGATTGGTGTTCCACCGAAGGTTTCAATCAGTCGGTTTAGAAAACCGTAGTCGGAACTGAAAATATTGAATGCCATAACTCCTACGATAACCCAGGAAATGAAATACGGCAGAAACATCAGCGACTGTGTGATCTTACGGTAATGTTTGTTGCGGATCTCGGTCAGAAGCACGGCAACGGCAATCTGCATCGTCGTGTTGATCGCAATAAATGCCAGATTATACAGCACGGTATTTCTGGTAACGAGTCCGGCCTGTCCTGATTTAAAGAAGAACTTGAAGTTATCAAATCCGTTCCACGGGCTTCCCCAGATACCTCCTGCGTAGGAGTATTTTTTGAATGCCATTACAATTCCTGTCATCGGGTAGTAGGAAAAAATCAGGGTATAAATTACTGCCGGTGCAAGCATCAGAAGAAATACCCGGTACTTGTAGAGCTTTTTGCAAAACCCTTTCCAACCATTCTTTTTCATCTTCTCATTCCCTTTCTTGTTTGCGCAACTTTTTTGTTGCTCAACTCTTTATTTTTCTTTGTGCCATTATCATATCATTTCGGCATATTGTTTACAATTCGCAGTTTTTATAAGATATTTCTTGTCGAAATATACTGTTTTACTATTTTTTGTGCAAAATGCGCAACTTTAGCGTTTTACCTTGTTGCGCATTGATTTTTCCATTACCGTTTGCGATTTTCACGTTCTCTTTTGATATTCCGTATTTTTTCTTGTGTATTCTGCCAAATATTCTGCAAAATAACTTCCTCAATTCCGAAAATCCCGTTGTAAGAAAAGAAAAAGTGCGCAACGTTTCGCATTTTCGTTGCGCACTTTCTGGTTTCTATTCACTTTTTCCCTGTTTCTGCCTTATTTCGCAGCAATGACATCCTGCATGTCATACATGCCAGCCGGTTTTCCAGCCAGGAATTTTGCAGCCTCTACAGCTCCTTTTCCGAAAACTCCTTTGGAATATGCCCTGTGGGAAAGGATAACAACCTCGTCCGGTCCTGCGAAGATGACATCGTGATCTCCGACGATCGTGCCGCCGCGTACGGCAGAGATTCCGATTTCCTTCGGATCACGCTGCTCGTGGCGCTGGCTTCTGTCATAAACATAGTGGTACTGGTTGTCCATTGCCTCATTCAGGCTGTCAGCCAGGGCGATGGCCGTTCCGCTCGGGGCATCGCATTTCAGTTTGTGGTGTTTCTCCACGATTTCCATATCAAAGCCTGCTTCGGCAAGCACTTTTGCAGCTGCCTGTACCAGTTTCATCAGCGTATTCACACCAAGGGACATATTTGCAGAGCGGAGAACCGGGATTTCTTTGCTGGTCTCCTGCACTTTTTTGAGCTGATCCTCGGTGAGGCCTGTGGTGCAGAGGACGAGTGGAAGTTTTTTCTCCTTGCAGGCATCGAGCAGTGCGTCGGCTGCCTTGTAGGAAGAAAAGTCAACGACTACGTCTGCCGGAACATCGCATTCTGCCAGGCTTTTGAATACCGGATAATCGTTCTGGCCGTTGTCGTTCATATCGATTCCGGCTATGATTTCTGCATTTGCATCTTCTTTTACCAGGCCGGTGATGACCTGTCCCATATGGCCGTTGCAGCCATGCATAATAATTTTAACCATTGTCTTTTTCCTTCTTTACTTCGTGTATTCTTAACTTAAGCCAGTTTGATTCCAAAATCTTTCATAGCCTTTGCCAGGCGCTCCTGGTTCTGCGGCTCCATCTCGGTCAGCGGCAGACGAAGCGGTCCAACTTCTTTGCCCATCAGGTTCAGCGCTGCTTTTACCGGAATCGGGTTTACTTCGCAGAACAGCGCATCGATGAGCGGCAGTGCTCTCAGCTGGATTTCTCTGGATCCGGCCACATCGCCGTCGAGGAATTTCTGTACCATGTCGTGGGTCTCACGCGGTGCTACGTTGGAAAGAACGGAGATTACACCGCTTCCGCCAAGGGAAAGGATCGGCACAACCTGATCGTCGTTTCCGGAGTACAGATCGATCTTTCCATCGGTCAGCTGCATAATTTTTGCGACCTGGGAAATGTTTCCGGAAGCCTCTTTGACTGCAACGATATTCTCAACGTTGTTGAACAGATAGACGATCGTTTCCGGTGCAATGTTTACGCCGGTTCTGCCCTGAATGTTGTAAAGGATGACCGGCACTTTGACGCTGTCTGCGATTGCGGTAAAGTGTGCAATCAGGCCCTTCTGTGTTGCTTTATTGTAATACGGAGAAACGAGAAGAAGTCCGTCCACGCCGTATTTTTCTGCTTCCTGAGACAGATAAATTGCTGTCTCCGTGCTGTTGGAGCCGGTTCCTGCAATTACCGGGATTCTGTGATTTACTTTTTCCACGGTATATTTGATGGCATCCAGATGCTCCTCATGGGACAGGGTCGAAGCCTCACCGGTGGTTCCGCAGATAACGATGGCGTCGGTTCCGCCGGCGATCTGCTCCTCAATCAGTTCTCCGAGTTTTTCGTAATTCACTTCCTGTGTTTCGGTCATCGGTGTGATAATTGCAACAGCTGCACCTTTAAAAATAGACATTCTCTTTTCCTCCTGTATGTTGTGTCAGATAAAACCATAAGAAATCAGTCGCCGGAGCTTATCTCCCACGGAAAATTTCACTTTCCGTTTAAAAAAGAGGCACCTCATCCCAGATAAGATCGCCTCCAAATTCACACATACGCAGTATCTATGATCAGATAGCTCTCCATCTCTCGATGACAGTCGCAGATTTTTTCAACCTGCGCCCAGGAGCATACCGGTTCAGCGCCGGATGTCCTTCGGCATTCTTCCCTTTTCCTCTTCTTCTTTTGCTGCTGAGGCATCCGAAAAGGTACTCTTGAAGTAATGCGACCTCTATCCACTTCAGTTCTGCTTTTACTATAGCATCATTAAATTTTCTTGTCAACAGCGGATCGCGCTTTAACTCTCACTGTATTCCAGCTTGCTCACCGAAACCTCATATGCAGTCCGCTTTTCCATTTCCGTCTCGCTCAGCCGCTTCATATATTCCCGGCTCTGGATCCGTCCCCAGATGAGAACGTGGCCGCCCACGGCAAACGCAGAGGCATACCGCGCATTCCGTCCCCAGCAGATGCACGGGATATAATCTGATTTTCCATACGGACGGTTGACCGCGATCAGAAGGTCGGCGATCTCTCTTCCCAGAGGTGTTTTCCGGTAGACCGGCGGTTTACATATGTATCCATCGAGGTAAATCTGGTTGGATTTGACGGAATCGTCCTCTTCCTCCACGAAGCTTAATTCCCGCGCAAATACGGAGAGTACCAGACGGTTCTTCTTCTCCTCGTGGCGGTTGTAGGACCGGAACTGACCGCTGATGCAGATCCACTCACCCTGGTAATCCTGTGATACGTCCACCAGCCGCTCGGAGACCATCACCGGAATGATGTCCTGCGATTCACTCAACCGCTTGACCATCACATCGACGAGGTAAAAGCCCTCTCCGAATACCTGATGGCTGAATGTAAACGGGGAGACAATCTCTCCCATGATAACCACCTGATTGTTTTCAATCATCTTGTCTGCCATAATGAAAATCCCCTTCCTTTGTCTTTTCTTTCTGAATATTGATTTCTGATCGGTACTTTGCTGATCTATAATCCTAATGTATGAACCACATTTCTTTTTCAGAACCACTTTTTTCCAGTTTTTTTTATTTCTATTCAAATCAGCATTCTGCCCAATTTTTTGTATATGTTTCTGTAAAAACCGCACCACATGCTTCGTATTTTCTACCATTGCAATACAAAAAATGTCACATCTTCCCTGTTTTTTTTCTCTGTTCTGTGCTATAATAGTTCAGATAGGCAGGCATCCAGCAGAGACAAAACGGCAAGGCACCTGCCTTTGTGCTGTGATAAACATTCCCGGCCGGCTTGAAATTTTGAAAAATTGAACCCGGCAGGGTCAACCCATAGGAAGAGGAATGAAGAAATGAAAACAACGAGAGAAGATGTAAGAAACGTTGCCATCATCGCCCATGTCGATCATGGTAAAACTACACTGGTAGACGAGCTTCTGAAACAGAGCGGCGTTTTCCGTGCCAATCAGGAGGTTCAGGAACGTGTCATGGACTCGAACGATATCGAGCGTGAGCGTGGAATCACCATTCTTTCCAAAAATACAGCAGTTTACTACAAAGGAACGAAAATCAACATCATCGACACCCCAGGCCATGCGGACTTCGGCGGCGAGGTTGAGCGAGTTCTGAAAATGGTAGACGGCGTTATTCTGGTTGTAGACGCATTCGAGGGCGCTATGCCGCAGACCAAATTCGTGCTGAAAAAAGCACTCGAGCTGGATCTGTCCGTTATCGTCTGCATCAACAAGATCGACCGCCCGGAAGCACGCCCGGATGAAGTTATCGACGAAGTGCTCGAGCTTCTGATGGACCTCGATGCATCTGACGAACAGCTTGACTGTCCGTTTCTGTACGCATCCGCAAAGATGGGTCATGCGGTACTCGATCTGAACGATACCCCGAAGGATATGACTCCTCTGTTCGAGACCATCCTGAAATACATCCCGGCTCCGACCGGCGATCCGGAAGCTGGCACACAGCTTCTGATCAGTACCATCGACTACAACGAATACGTTGGACGTATCGGTGTCGGCAAAGTTGAAAACGGAACGATCCGCGTGAACCAGGACGTTATGCTGGTCAACCACCACGATCTGACCAAGAAGAAAAAAGTAAAGGTCAGCAAACTGTATGAATTTGACGGACTGAAAAAAGTAGAGGTTACTGAGGCAGGCATCGGTTCTATCGTTGCTGTTTCCGGTATCCCGGATATCCACATCGGAGATACTCTCTGCGGCGATCTGGACAACCCGGTTTCCATCCCGTTCCAGAAAATCTCCGAGCCGACCATTTCCATGAACTTCATCGTAAACGACAGCCCGCTGGCAGGTAAAGAAGGTAAATACGTAACTTCCCGCCACCTGCGCGACCGTCTGATGCGTGAGCTGAACACCGACGTTTCCCTGCGTGTCGAGGAGACGGATTCCGCAGACTGCTTCAAGGTTTCCGGCCGTGGTGAGCTGCATCTGTCCGTCCTGATCGAAAATATGCGCCGTGAGGGATATGAGTTTGCAGTAAGTAAGGCAGAAGTTATCTACAAAGAGGACGAGCGCGGACGCAAACTCGAGCCAATGGAAATCGCATACGTTGACGTTCCGGATGAGTTCTCCGGTACTGTCATCCAGCTCCTCAGCGAGCGTAAAGGCGAGCTTCACGGCATGAGCCGCGCAAGCGATGGTTCCACCCGTCTGGAGTTCGAAATCCCGGCACGAGGCCTGATTGGTTTCCGTGGAATCTTCATGACCTCCACCAAAGGAACTGGTATCCTGAACACCGAGTTTGAAGATTACGCACCGTACAAGGGCGACATTGAATACCGCAAACAGGGTTCCCTGATCGCTTTCGAGGCAGGCGAGTCCGTTACCTACGGTCTGTACTCCGCACAGGAGCGCGGTACTCTGTTCATCGGACCTGGCGAGAAGGTTTACGCCGGTATGGTTATCGGACAGAACGGTAAGGCCGAGGATATCGAGCTGAACGTCTGCAAGACGAAACACCTGACCAACACCCGTACTTCTTCCTCCGACGAGGCACTGCGTCTGACTCCGCCGAGAATCCTTTCCCTGGAGCAGGCTCTGGACTTCATCGACAAGGACGAGCTTCTTGAGGTTACTCCGGTTTCCTTACGTATCCGTAAGAAAGAGCTGGATTCCAGACTTCGTAAGAGAGCGGCAATGAAATAAATTTTTATAAAACGACATAAGAACCGCCGGTTCACTCTTGATTTGAGAGTAAACCGGCGGTTCTTTGTCGTTTTTCTATTCTGTTTTCTATTCGTTTGTCGTTCCGCCATGGAAGCCGTAATACGTCTCTCCCGCTGCAAGATCCACGCCGTTTGCCGCTGCAAGAGTATGAATCGTGACAAGCTCATACCCGCGGTTGATCAGCTCCGGCACAATCGTTGCACACGATTCTACGGTCGTCTCGTGGATATCATGCATCAGGATAATGTCTCCCGGGCTTACACTGTCGAGAACGGCGCTGATGTTTGCCTGTACATTTTTCGTCTGCCAGTCCAGGGTATCGACATCCCACATGATGCTCGGGCGGCCGATAGATGCGAGCAGTTCATCGGTGCTGTTTCCATACGGGAAACGGATAACAGTTGCACCCTGTCCGTTGTTGTACTGGGCGATCAGATCATCCGTCATCTGAAACTGGGCAAGGCCGTCGTCGGTGCTCAGTTCTTTCATATTCGGATGCGCATAGGAGTGGTTTCCAAGCTCACAGCCGATCGCCGCCATGCGCGGGATCACATCTGCACCGTATTTTTCCACATTGCTGCCGAGCATAAAGAACGTCGCCTGTGCCCCGTACTGCTCCAGCGTATCGAGAAGCGTGCTGGTATAGACGCCTGGGCCGTCATCAAAGGTCAGGGCTACCATCATCGAGCCGTTGCGGTCTGGCTGGTAAACACCCTGGTCATCAAAGTAACAGCCTTTTCCGCCGATCGGTTTCCAGCCGGTCGCCATGTAACCATTGGAATCAAAATGGTACTGGTTTCCGTCGATATCTGCCCAGCCGTTGACGTAGTACGTTGTGGCATCCGTTGCGTACCACCAGCCCGACGAGCTGTACTGCCATCCCGGCGTCTCATTCGGCGGCGTGGTCTCCGCAAGCTTCTTAATTCCCGCATTTCCCGATCCGTCCTCCGCCTCCGGCGCCGTCTCGCTCACCGTCTTTGCGGCTGTGTCATTACTCAGTACAATTCCTTTTTTCGCAAGCTGCGCTCCCGCAAATTTCCAGATAAGCGCAAGAAAAAGAAGGCCGATTACCACACACAGGGAAATCCGTGATACTTTCTGCATCATCTGTCTGCGGCGCATCTGCTTTCTTCTCTGTTTCAATGATTTTCTATCCATATGATCTGTTTATACCCCATCGTTCCGCTCCTCTTTGCGGAACCTTCTTCCGTCGTAACGTAAAACGTTTTTCGACATTTTTCTACCTTCTATCATAACGTGATCTCACCGAAGATGCAAGGAACAAATTCTTACATTTTTCCACTTCTGGTAAATTTAAGTTCATGGTTTCTTAACATCTTCATCGCAGCAAAGAAGAGTGACTCTGTTCCCGGAAAACCGGATGCAGAATCACTCTTTTTCACGTAGTTCTTATTCAATTTCAGCCCGTCTATTTTCCCAGATCAACGCCCTTCAGGAAGTCGCTTCCCATGACCCAGGTTTCCTTCTCCAGCGTTACGGCGGATTCGATTTTCCAGGTGATCGTCTCTGTTTTGGTTTTCCGGAAGAAATGGAGGAAACGGGTTCGCTTCTCGATTGTGGCGGTCACGTCTGTCTCGATCTTCATCTGGTTTTCTGTACTGGTTACGGTTGTGGAAATGCTGCTGATGGTCACACTGGTGATTCCGGTGTTGGTGTCGCTGTTCAGGTACGCATCGCGGATCTGCTGGTACTGTTCTCTGGCGTCTGCCTGTACGGCTGTGTCAGCGGAAAATTCATCTTTGATGGTGTCAAATGCTTTTCCGGTTACCACGGCTGTGAACACCTTGTCCAGAGATTCTTCCACGCGGTCGGCGATGACTTTTCCGGTCGAGTCGTTGAGTTTTAAATCCGGCAGAAATTCCATACTGCTGTTGTCCTCCACGAGGATAATCTCGCGGTACGGGTCTTTCTTCGCTTCGGTCAGCTCAATCGTGTGGCCGCCGATGAAAAGGTACGGGATTTTGTAAACGCTGACGGTGTCTGCCGTCTCTTTCAGATATTTTTTCCCGACCTGAACGCCGTCAAGATAAAGCGAGGCATTCGCCGGAACGGTGATCTCGACATCGGTCACGTAGCTGTCTTTCGGCACGACATACCATTCTTTGAAATTCCACTTTACGATATCCCCGGCGGCGATTTCCATTGTCTCTTCCTTTGAATCGCTCACGCCTTTTAACGTGTACCGCACCGTATAGATCCTGTTTCCCCCTGTCTCAAGGCTCTGTTTCCGGCGCATGAAAAAGCTCTTGATCTCCGGCGTTTCCTGCCCGTCAGAGCCGTCCTGTTTCGCTTTCCAGGTCATCGCATTGACGTAATTCTTCCGCGTCAGAAACGTACTGTCCGGGAACTGGCAGACGTCATACGCACTGTTCCAGTCGCCCGCAAGGCATGCTTCCACGTAATTCCGTCCGGCCGCCTGCGGCGCATACAGATACGCACCTGCCATAAAAAATACGGCACACAGAATCAGAAACAGACTGAGATTCACGATCAGAATGCGCAGGCTCATCGGCAGATCACGGAACTTCGCCGCCCGTATTTTCACAGAAAGCTCCGTTGTTTCTTCTTCTTCTCCCTGTTTATCCACAGGGCGGAATCTTTTTCCTTCTTTTTTCCACTTCTGGAGCATAGTTTACCTCATCTTTTCCACTTATTTGGACTGTTCCTCCACCGAATACGTATGCACACGGTCGCTCTTCTGGCTGTATGCCTCTCCTTCCGAATAATACTCCTGCGATGTCGTCGAAAAACGTGTAATCGTCTCTTTTACACGCTCTCCCGCCGTCTGCTGATGGAGAAACAGTGCTGCAATCATCAGAATCACAAACACATCCAGAATCAGTACCGCCGCATTTGCCGCGATGCCAGGTAATTTTTTTATCCACATAGGCTTCCCTCTTTTCTGTCTCCATTGTAACAAAATGCTCCCGAAAATACAAGGAAAGCAGAGCCCCCGGTGGACCGGAAATTCTCTGCTTTCCCTTTATTGTTGTTTCTTCTTTCTATCAAAAATGAAAACAGCCTGCTGCACAACGGCTCCGGAAATCAGAAGCACTGCAAACCACATCATCGGGTCTGCCGTATCTCCGGTTTTTGGGCTCTTTGTATTCGCGCTGCCGACGTTTTTCCCGCCTCCGGTCTGACTTCCGCCGCTGCCGGAATTGCTGCCATTGCCGCCGGAAGCAGGCTCCTTCTTTGGCGCACCCGATACTTCCTTCGCCTCTGTCATGCGCATCGTATCATCACTTTCCAGTGTCAGCACCAGATCAATGCCGATCGCATTCTGATTCGTGTTCACTGTATAAACGCCATCCGTCAGCGACAGATCGACCTGGTTTCCTTCCAGCAGGATAAACTCCACGTAGCCGACGATCTCTCCGTTTTTCAGCGCTGTCAGCGAATGCTTTCCGCATTCCACATCCTCGAACGAAAACTTTCCATTCGCATCCGTCACATACGTTTTCAGCGTACTGCGGAGCTCCATCGTGATACCGCTCACCGGCTGCCCGTTCCGCATCACCGTTCCCTGCACCGTGTAGGTTTTCCCCTGCGCCGCAGGTGCTTCATCCGTCATCACGGTAATCGCCTGATCCTCGTAAACCGGCTCCAGTGTATAATATCCTCCCCGGATCTGCTTCGTAATATTCTCCCCGTTCAGCAGAATCTCTGTGATCTCCCTGCCGCTTTCTGCGCGGATCAGCAGCTTCGGCCCGGAAAGCCGTTCTACGGTAAAGCTGCTCCCCGCCGCTCCATCACAGAATACCTCCGCGCCGTCGGCATCAACGGTAATCGTATGGCTGCCCGGCACATTCGCTGTGATGGTGATATCACCTGCAAAGGCTGTCACATGCGTGCTGCAGAGAAAGAAGAACAACAACAATACTGTCATGATCTTTTTCAATCGCATTCACCTCCGTTTCCGGTACCGCCTTGTTACAGAAACTACGGAGTTGCTGTGGTATCCACATAGGAAACGGTGAAGGTTACGGTATCGCTGTAGCTTCCCGCTGCAGCTTTGTTCCACTCATCCTTTGCGATGGCAATCGTCAGAGGCGTCTCCTGTCCGGCTGCGGTATACTTTGCGGAGGTAAACGCCGCTTTGGAATCATTCACGGAATAGGAAATCGTTTTTGATGCATCGGCCGCATTTTTCAGTTTTCCGCTGGCCAAAAGCTCGACCTGAATGGCATAGCCGGGATCCAGCTGCGCGGCATCCAGCTTCACGGCACCGAAATCTGTGGATACAGCGTTAAACGCTACTTTCGTATTCGCAGGAATCGTGACGGTATACGTCGGATCAATGGAGGTCGTCACCGTGACCTGCGATTTCTGAGGGGTACTGTTCTGCTGATTCTCCGCCGCAGACACCGGCACGGCCATTGCGCCGCAGGTCAGAAGCAGGGTCAGCAGGGCTGCTGTCCTTTTTTTCATTTTGCTCCACCTCTCTTTTTATACAACTGCGATGTTGAAGGTTACGGTATCTTTATAATCACCGGCATACGTTGGATTTTCTGCCGCAAAATGCAGGGTGCTGGACCACTTATCGGAATCGAGAGTTGTAAAGTCGGCAACGACATCTCCGCTTGTGATTGCTGAACCGGAGGTACCGACCTTTACGGTGTAGGGAAGCTCATACTGTGCTCCCTGCGCACCGGTTGTCAGTTTAAAATTGCTTTCCAGCGTTACCTGAACTTTCTTGCCCTCCAGCAGACGGACATCCGATGCGGAAACGGTCAGATCTTTTTCATAGGTAATCGTACCGTCAGCTCCTTTTTTCTGATCCAGGGTTACATCCGCCGGAATCGTCACGGTGTAGGCTGGATCGACCTTGAATGTTACGGTCGTGTCAGCCTTCTGCTGGGTGCTGTTCTGGTTGATGTCGGCTGCAAAGACGGATGTCGATGCGGCAAGTACCAGTGTGAGTGCCAGAGGCATGGATAATAATTTTTTCATAGAGTTTCCCTCCTGTTTAAAGTATTTTTTATGTTATGCTTTTTTGCATTCTCAAGGATTCGATGCGGTTTCCACCGAAACGTTGAACATTACGGTTCCTGTGTAAACGCCGGCATATTTCGGCTCGCCATCCGGCGCGAAATCCAGACTGACCGTTCCACTGTTATTCGCGGTTCCGCCTGCTACGGTGAGTACGGCATCATCTTCCGCGACGATGCTCTCCCCGTTCTTTATCGTGTAAAGCTGCTCGGCGCCTTCCGGGGTTGTCAGTTTCAATCCATTTGCATCGGAAAGTCTGACCACAAGCTGCGAACCGCTGACCACATTCACATTCTCCGCCTGAATCTCTGCGGTGTTTCCCAGTTCTACGCTCGCAGGGATCGTAACGGTGTAGGATGGGGCGTTGGTATACTGAGCGGTAACTGTCAGTTTTCTGGCGGGCATTGTGAAGGCATCGTTTGCGATCGTCACAGTATCATCCGAACAGCTCCAGCCTGCCGCCTGACCGACGGGAACATTCGTCGCATTTAATGTAACGGAACCGCCTGTCTTACCATAAAGTTGATTCTTATATGTACTGACATCACCTTCGGCTGTACCTCCGGTAACCGTAAGCGCATAATGTACTTTTCCGCTTCCGCTCACAGGTTCTGCAAGTGTACCCTGGACATAAATATGACCTTCATTTATGAGCTTCGCTGTGCCCTGCAGTGAAGTGTTTTCTGGGATCAGAAGATTCCGGGTGGATTCAAGGGTAAATTCCTGTGATAATGTAGGGGTTCCGTATACGATTCCATCCGTTTCCGTATTTTCAAAGATCATACCACTCCAGGTATCCTTATTGTACTCATTGATTTTACCTCTGGTAATAACGACACTATCCTTAATACTAAGACTTCCACCGGATCCATTCATACCTGCTCCAATTGCAAAGTCTCCATTTGCAATTAGAGCATCTCTTATGGAAGCATATATGTTGCCACCTTGAATCTTAATCGTCCCACCAGCACCTTGACGGCCACCACCGATTCCCGCTCCTCCATCTATACCTTTCGCTTTAATTTTTCCTCCTGTGATTGTAATCGTTCCACCGTTGCCATAACCCCCACCACCGATTCCTGCTCCTGCATTTCCACCTTCTGCTTCAATTTCTCCTCCTTTGATCGTAATCATTCCACCGTTGCCATAAGCTCCACCACCGATTCCTGCTCCCGCGGAGTATGCTGTAACAATAATATTACCACCGACTACAGTAATATTTCCGCCGGACTTCCCGTATCCGCCGCCAATTCCCGCACAATACGTTCCAACATCCTGAGCTTTTAATTCACCATTTCCTTTCTGCTGTCCCCATATCGTCAATGCATTTCCCTCATTAACCTCGATTCCGTCATTTACGGTAAAGGAACACCCATCTTTCAGGATCAGGTTTACAGTTCCTTCTACTTTGATTCGGGTATTTCCGGTCACAGTTCCTTCTACTGCATACCAGCCGGTTGTCAATGTTTCATAGCTTTCGATGTTTTCCTGCGTAATAACGTCATTGCACACTGCTGTCTGTTCTTTTCCATTTTCATCATAATAGGAAACCGAAGTTCCTGCCTGTACTGCAATTCCCGGAGATTTCAGCGTGGTCAGTGCGTAGTTTGCAGCCAACGCTGTTACACTTTTCTCCAGATTCAGACTTTCTTCTGTCGGAATGCTTTCCTGCTCCGTTTCAGCTGGGACTTCTTCGCTTGTGTTCTCTGGGTTCTCCTCAGGGATTTCCTCTTCCGGAGCTTCCTCGGCTGTCTCCTCTTCTTTTATCTCAACGATTTCCTCCGGTTCCTCTTCGCTGTCCGATTCTGAATTTGCTTCCTGCGTTTCTATCGTAGCTTCCACTGGCTTTTCCACCGGGTTTTCAGCCGGCACCTCTGTCCCGTTTTCTCCCACACTTTCCGCAACAGCGGCTTCTTCTGCCTCTATCTTTTCTTCGCCAATTTCTTCTATCCGTTCTTCCTGTTCTTCCACACCGGCGTTTGTTTCCTCTTCCACCGGCACTTCTTCACTCACGCTCTCCACCTGCACCCACGCGTCCGCTTCCGTTTCTGTCCCTTCCGCCAGTGCCGTTGTCGGCAGTGTGGTCAGAATCAGGGCGCCGCTAAGGAGCAGCGATATCCATTTTCTTCTTTTCACTGCTTCTGCACCTCCTTTTCTATTGCACCATCAGCACGGTCTCTACGTTTGCGCCGTTCATGGCGCTGCCGTCTTCCAGAGAAGCGGTGGTGATGCGCAGGGTTGCGGGGTATTCTCCGGCGGGCAGGCTTTTGGATAAGGTGATGTTGGATATTGCCTGCCCCGGGGCTACCAGTTTTGATGTGTACAGAGTTTCATCGGTATCTTTTAAAACCAGTTCGAAGGTAAAGTAACACGGATTGCCTTCCGGGTTCAGAAGGGATACTGCGACTTCCTGCTGGTCTGCCGGGATCGTGATGGACGGATAGCCCGGGATTTTGATGCCGACAGCTTCCTCTTCGCTCTTGTCCGGGATCTTCTCTCCCGTCCAGCTCTCTGCATTCGGATCAAGGTCCGGCTGGAATGCCTCGTTCTGTTCTTCTGTTTTCGGCGTTTCCCCGCCAAACCAGCGATTCCAGTTGATTCCGACTGCGACGCCGCCTGTAATCAGAAGCAGAACGACTGCAATTGCAGCTATCAGCATCTTTCTGGAGAGCGTCACGCCCTGGCTGTTGTTTTTCTCTTTTCTGTCATTCATTCGTCTGGTCTCTCCTTCCTTTATCTTCCTTACAGACATAGTTCCATCTTTCCTTCACATTCTTATGACTTTTTCTATCTTATTTTACCAAATACAGAATATTCAGAACATGCCCGTTTAACGCAAAAAAAGTGCCTGTTTTTTATATAGTAACTATTCAGAGCCATGCGGAATGGAGGAAAAGAATGCGAATCATGCTTGCATGAATGAGCAGTCTTTTCCTCCATTCCATGTGGCTCTGAATAGTTACAAACAGACACTTTCCATCTTTTACTTCTTATTGGTTTACAAATTCTTTTATTTTTTCTCTTTTATCTATATTGAGCTTCTCCAGAATCCCCGACACATAGTGCTTCACCGTATTCACCGAAAGCCCCAGATACTCCCCGATTTCCTGGTTTGTCCAGTCGCGGCAGGCGAGCATGGCAATGGAAAATTCCATCGGGGTCAGGAGATCGGTTACGGCTTTCTGCATCTGCGGATTGTGGATTTTCATCCAGCCGCGGCTGAAGGCGAGCACGCCGTCCACCAGTTTTTTGTAGATCTCCGGCTCCTGTTTGCGGATACACGATTCCAGTACGCCCTGCAGGAGTCCGTGGTATTCGATAAATGGTTCCAGAAACTTGTCTTTTCGCGCCATCTCCCAGGCATTTAACACCGACCGCGTAGCCCCCTCCTGATCCTTCTGATTAATCTGGCACATCGCCGCAACGCAGTTCAGATAGATCATCGGAATCGGATACGTCTTTTCCGTCATGGCCATCGCCATCTGTACCATGCCCTGCGCTCTCGCATACTCGCCTTTCAGATAGGCCGCATGCCCCAGCGTACTCACGGCAAACAGACGCTGCCCGGTCGGAAGCTAAACGAGATACTGTTCCAGCGGCGGCAGTCCGTCTTTTGGCGGAATGTGAATCAGCACGCTCGTCACATAGCACGCAAACAGACAGTATGCCGTCCGCTCCTGCGATTTTTCTGTTTCCAGTTCTTTTTCCAGACACCGGTACACATCTTCCCTCGCCTTCTGTGCCTTTTTTGCATTTCCCAGCGTAAAATTTGCAAACGTATACAGCATGTCGGCAGACAACCGCAGCGCCAGATCCTCACTTGTCAGATATTTTTCTACGGTTTTTGCACAGTTTTCCGCCTGCGCCGAGAAAAAGTACAGCTCCCCGCGTGCAATTTCCCGAAGCCCCGGATCGCGGAAGCTCTCCACTCTTTCTTCTGCTTTTCCCGGAGTGAAAGCACTTCCCATCAACGGCAGCACGGTGCGTTTCTCTTCCTGCTGCGTAAGTCCCATTCTGGTGCCGTCCGGCAGGACAAATGCCTGATCAAATGTTACGTCGAGAATCTGCGCCGCCCGCTCCCATTCTTCTACGGTAAGGGTGTCGCGCTGCAGCTTTTTGCAGAAATTCTGCCGCGACTGCCCCAGCTTTGCCGCCAGACGGGCAACACTGATCCCTTTCTCTTTGCACACCTTCTTCACCAGCTCTTCTGTCGTCATAACCGGCCCTTCCCCCTTTCTCTTCTGTCAATCATTTGGTTGCTTTTTATCTTTTATTATAACAATTTCTTCGGCTTTGTACAGTTTTTATTTTTCTGTAATGTTTTTGTCCAGAGGCACAAAAAGGAAAGCAGAGACCCCGGCGAACCGGAAATTCTCTGCTTTCCACAAATGACATATTTATTTTTTAACCTTGAAGGGTTTACTCCTCGGTATCATCCTTTGACGGAATCATTTCCTCAAAGTCGAAGTCGAGCATCGGCTTTTCCTCTTCAGCTGACGGTTCTTCAACCGGAGCTTCTGCCATCGGAGCTGCCGGAGCATCGTCCTCAAGATCTTCGGTCAGAATCAGATCCTCGTCCTCTTCTTCCTCGATCATGCTGTCGGTATTCAGATGAATGTTGCTGTAGCACTTCATACCGGTACCGGCCGGGATCGGTTTACCGATGATAACGTTCTCTTTCAGGCCTACCAGATGGTCAACCTTACCCTTGATAGCAGCGTCGGTCAGAACCTTGGTGGTCTCCTGGAAGGATGCTGCGGACAGGAAGGAATCGGATGCCAGGGATGCTTTGGTGATACCAAGCAGTACCTGTTTTCCTTCTGCCGGCTCTTTGCCTTCTGCGATCAGAGCTTTGTTGGTCTCGTCGTAATCCAGGAAGTCTACCATGTCGCCCGGAAGGAATTCGGTATCTCCGTTTTCCTCGATGCGGATCTTCTTCAGCATCTGGCGAACGATAACCTCGATATGCTTATCGTTGATTTCTACACCCTGCAGACGGTAAACTCTCTGTACCTCGCGGATCATGTAATCCTGAACGGCACGTACACCTTTGATCTTCAGGATATCATGCGGGTTGACAGAACCTTCGGTCAGCTCGTCTCCAGCTTCCAGAACCGTTCCGTCAGCGATCTTGATACGGGATCCGTAAGGGATCAGGTATGTCTTGGATACGCCATCGTCCGGATTGGTAACCACGATTTCGCGTTTCTTCTTGGTGTCTTTGATCTGTGCAACACCGGCGATTTCGGTGATGATGGCAAGTCCTTTCGGCTTTCTTGCCTCGAAAAGCTCCTCGACACGAGGAAGACCCTGTGTGATATCTCCACCGGCAACACCACCGGTATGGAAGGTACGCATGGTCAGCTGTGTACCAGGCTCACCGATCGACTGTGCTGCGATAATTCCGACAGACTCACCAACCTGTACTGCCTCGCCGGTTGCCATGTTGGCACCATAGCATTTTGCGCAGATTCCGTTACCGGAACGGCAGGTAAGAATGGTACGGATTTTTACTTTTGTATAATGCTCACCGTTCTCGTTGATGCCGTCTTTGATGACACGGGCAGCACGTTTCGGGGTGATCATATGGTTTGCTTTTACAATGACGTTGCCGTCCTTGTCTTTGATCGTCTCGCAGGAGAAACGGCCTGTGATACGATCCTGCAGACTCTCGATCTGCTCTTTTCCGTCTGTGAACTCGCTGACCCACATACCCGGAATTTCGTCCTTGCCCTCGGCACAGTCGATTTCACGGATGATCAGGTCCTGAGAAACGTCTACCAGACGACGGGTCAGGTAACCAGAGTCGGCGGTACGAAGCGCGGTATCGGACATACCTTTTCGTGCTCCATGTGCAGACATGAAGTATTCCAGTACCTGAAGACCTTCACGGAAGTTTGACTTGATCGGCAGCTCGATGGTGTGTCCGGTTGTATCGGCCATCAGTCCTCGCATACCGGCCAGCTGTTTGATCTGCTTATCGGAACCACGGGCTCCGGAGTCAGCCATCATGAAGATGTTATTGTATTTATCCAGTCCGTCGAGCAGTGCTTTTGTCAGCGCATCGTCGGTCTTCTTCCAGGTATCTACAACCTCTTTGTAACGCTCTTCGTCTGTAATCAGACCACGTTTGAAGTTTCTTGTAATCTTGTCTACCGTTGCCTGTGCTTCGGCGAGCATCTCCGGCTTCTGCGGCGGCACGGTCATATCGGAAATGGATACGGTCATGGCTGCACGGGTGGAGTATTTATATCCGGTTGCCTTGATATAGTCCAGAACCTCTGCGGTTTTGGTAGCTCCGTGTGTATTGATGACTTTTTCCAGAATCTGTTTCAGCTGTTTCTTTGCAACGAGGAAATCAACCTCAAGCGCAAGCTCGTTACCCGGAACCGTACGGTCTACGTATCCCAGATCCTGCGGCAGAATCTCATTGAAGAGGAATCTTCCGAGTGTGGAGCTTACGTTCTGCTGCATTACAGTACCATCTTCCATCTCTTTTTCGCAGCGGATGGTAATCTTGGTCTGCAGGGTAATGTATCCGTTCTCGTATGCCAGGATGGCTTCGTTCATATCGCGGAAGAAGCTTCCTTCGCCCTTCTCGCCCGGACGCTCCTGTGTCAGATAGTAGATACCAAGAACCATATCCTGGGAAGGAACGGCTACCGGACCACCATCGGACGGTTTCAGCAGGTTGTTCGGAGAAAGAAGCATGAAACGGCACTCTGCCTGCGCTTCTACAGACAGCGGCAGATGGACAGCCATCTGGTCACCGTCGAAGTCGGCGTTGAATGCGGTACAAACCAGCGGGTGCAGCTTAATCGCTTTACCTTCTACCAGAATCGGCTCGAACGCCTGGATACCCAGACGATGCAGGGTAGGGGCACGGTTCAGCATAACCGGATGCTCTTTGATGACGTCCTCGAGAACGTCCCATACCTGCGGCTCGAGTTTCTCGACCATTTTCTTTGCATTTTTGATGTTATGTGCAGTGCCGTTGGAAACCAGCTCTTTCATAACGAACGGTTTAAACAGCTCGATTGCCATTTCTTTCGGCAGACCGCACTGGTAAATCTTCAGTTCCGGTCCTACGACGATAACAGAACGGCCGGAGTAGTCAACACGTTTACCAAGAAGGTTCTGACGGAAACGGCCGGATTTACCTTTCAGCATGTCGGACAGAGATTTCAGAGGACGGTTTCCAGGACCGGTTACCGGACGGCCGCGGCGGCCGTTGTCGATCAGGGCATCAACTGCCTCCTGGAGCATACGTTTCTCGTTGCGCACGATGATATCCGGTGCACCGAGCTCCAGCAGTCTCTTCAGACGGTTGTTACGGTTGATGATACGGCGATACAGATCATTCAGGTCGGATGTTGCAAAACGTCCTCCGTCAAGCTGTACCATAGGACGCAGATCCGGCGGAATAACCGGAACCGCATCAAGAATCATCCACTCCGGACGGTTTCCGGACTCACGGAATGCCTCAACAACCTCAAGTCTCTTGATGATGCGGGCTCTCTTCTGTCCGGTAGAATCTTTAAGACCTGCCTTTAATTCAGCAGACTCTTTTTCCAGATCGATTGCCATCAGAAGCTCTTTGATGGATTCCGCACCCATACCTGCACGGAAGCTGTTTCCGAACTCCTCTCTGGCATCCTGGTATTCTTTCTCGGTCAGAACCTGTTTGTACTGTAATTTGGTATCGCCTGCATCAAGAACGATGTAGTTTGCGAAATACAGAACCTTTTCCAGAGTTCTCGGAGACAGATCCAGGATCAGTCCCATACGGGACGGAATTCCTTTGAAATACCAGATGTGGGATACCGGAGCTGCCAGCTCAATGTGTCCCATACGCTCACGGCGCACACTGGATTTTGTTACTTCTACGCCGCATCGGTCGCAGATTACGCCTTTGTAGCGAATTTTCTTATATTTACCGCAATGGCACTCCCAGTCTTTGCTTGGTCCGAAGATTCTTTCACAGAACAGACCGTCTTTTTCCGGTTTCAGCGTTCTGTAGTTGATGGTCTCCGGTTTTTTTACCTCGCCATGGGACCACTCCCGGATTTTCTCCGGGGAGGCAAGTCCTATTTTGATGGCATCAAAGCTCATCTGGTAATTTTCTTTTTTTGCTGTTTCTGGCATTTGATTACCCCTTTCCTCGCAAAGCGAAGATCTACAAGTTACATGTCATCATCTGAACTTTCATCCAGATCAAGATAAGAGTCTTCTTCTTCATCCTCTTCCACATCTACCATTTCTTCTCCGTCAAACTCTTTCTTGGAGAATCCATAGTCACCAAATCTCTCGTCCTCTCTGTCAGAGTAACGGTCTCCCTCGATGATGTGGTTCAGATTGGTATCACCGTAATCAACTGATTCCATAATTTTAACTTCGGTATTGTCATCACGCAGTACGCGGACATCGAGTGCCAGGGACTGCAGCTCTTTCAACAATACTTTGAAGGATTCCGGAATACCAGGCTCCGGAATATTGTCGCCCTTGATGATGGCTTCGTATGTCTTCACACGGCCAACCACATCGTCAGACTTCACAGTCAGGATCTCCTGCAGCGTGTAGGATGCACCGTACGCCTCAAGAGCCCAAACCTCCATCTCTCCGAAACGCTGTCCACCGAACTGAGCTTTACCACCCAG
>ERZ1673703.959-NODE-959-length-27742-cov-5.241052_pt1 | contig 27742 bp, 21 predicted proteins | sample MGYA00580233_ERZ1673703 | MGnify/ENA primary metagenome ERZ1673703 (study PRJEB41218, sample SAMN15661748) | gut metagenome | host: Homo sapiens | place: Canada: London | collected 2015-08-20/2019-03-30 | study: EMG produced TPA metagenomics assembly of... | reverse complement strand
CCGCGCCATCACCAACCTCGGCCTGGCCGAGGCCAAGGCTCTTGTCGACGGCGCTCCGAAGGCCGTCCTCGAGAAGGCCAAGAAGGAAGATGCCGAGAAGGCCAAGGCTCAGCTGGAAGAGGCTGGCGCCAGCGTCGAGCTCAAGTGATTTGTGCGGCATAAGCCGCAATCACAGCTTTTCGAGGAACCCCGCACCTGTGTTTCAGGCTGCGGGGTTTCCGCATACTGAGTAGACTAGTTGACGAGGGCGAGGCGGAGAACGCGATCCGGCGTGGAAACACAAAGCTGGCAATGAGCGAAAGTTGTCAATTCTGTGCCCAGTAATCCGCCAAAAGCCGGTAAAAGATGACACAATGGCACGTAGTGTGGTCAAATAGTGTGTCCAGGAAGGCGGTCACGGTGAGCGAGTGGACGGTGAAGATCAACGGTGTCGACCGGATCAGCGTCAAGCCGGGGGAGTGCGTGGAAATCGGCCGTAAGCCGTTACGCCCCCTTGCCGATGATGGCAACACCCGCCTTGACGTCGCCGATCAAACCAAATCGATGTCCAAACGGCACGCCATGTTCACGGTAAAAAGCAATGGCACGGCCTCGGTCCGTGATCTTGGATCGACCAATGGATCGTATGTGGTGCGGGAAAATGGCGATTTGTTGCGCTTGCCGGCCAATGCCGAGTTCCTGTTGCCGACGTCTCCCATGCGCATGCAGTTCGGCGATGTGCCTGCGGACTTCATTCGTATCGACGATCCAGTGGCAAAGCCGCTCGACCTCAAGGTGCCTGATTTGTTTGGCTATGCGGTTCACGAAGCACCGCAGGAGCCGGATGCGGCGGATATGTCCGTCGACGATATTCTTGATTTGCGGGCCGGCGAGCCGACCGCCATCTTCAGCGCGGATAATGTTCGACGCAAGGTCGACGAGCTTGAACTTGGCTCGCTGAATATCACGCAGCCAGTGACGAAAAACGATGAGCCGGCCATACCCCGTGATCTGTTCGCGGATGCGTTGGCCCAGCATGCCGAGCAGGAGACCGAACGCAAAAACCAGCAGGCCATGAACTCCGTGGCACTGCCGAAGCAGCAGACCGAACCTGAGTCGACGATTGTAACGCCTGCATCCAAGCACAGCAGGATCTCCGGTATTGTTCCAGTAGATGCCATCGCCCATGCCGTTGTTAAGCACGCTCCCAGCACAAGCGAGCCGGCAGTGGCGTCGGCGGCGGTTGTTGAATCCGATGTGGTGGCTGGCGCAAGCAAGTCAGCTGAAAACGTTCAGTCCGCTCCGAATACCAGGGATGCCGGCGATTCTCAGCCGGCGGACACTGTCGAACAGCATGCTGAAGTTGCCCAGCCTGAAGCCGCCCGGGAAGCCGAAGCCGCTCAATCTGAAAACACCCAGCCTGAGACCGCTCAGCCGGCAACCGCCCAGTCTGAAACCGACCAGCCGGCAGCTGACGTACCGGACGATCAGCAGCGGACCGCAGCCGAAGCATATCAAGAAGCCGCCGCAGCAGGCGTAGCAGACCAGCAGCCGGCTGCCGAAACCGAAACCGCCCAGCAGTCGGTATCCGAAGCGTATGATATCGACTCCACGGGCGTGCATACCCCAGTCTTCGAGCCCGGCTCGGTGTTCGAGCGTGTGGCCAAGGGCGAGCTGAAAGCACAGGAGCCGGCAGTCGAAGTCGATGGCCTGACCTCTGACGAGGCAAAAACCACGCAAGATTTCAATGTTCAATTCGAAGTCGCCCGTCATCCCGAATTGCTGGCGTTCCTCGCCATGAATCCGTACCTGTACGACGACATGTATTCTTGGCTCGCCGCCCGTGGCGAGGCCGATATTGACGAAGCCCTGTCTCACAACAAGGGCTATCAGGAATACCGCGAAGCGGTTGGAAAGTGAGTCGAGAGATGACCCAGAGCCAGACTCAGAACCAGAATCTCACGGAAGGTCTGAATCGCATCCGTCGCTGGCGTGACCAATACCGCAGCATGCAGCCGCCATCGCCGCTCGAGGATGTGAATCAACTGGCCGCGAAGCTGGAGATGACCCATGCCCATCCCTCCGGCATCGCCCAGCTGTTCGCTTCCGGCCATGTCCGGTTGGATTCGTTGTTCCGCGACACGGGTGTGCTTAAGGCCGCCGAACGCCATATTGGGCGCGTGCTGGATGACCAGGCCGCCAAACGCAGGATTTCCGGCGTGGCGGAGTTGTCGCTCGTGGTCGGCGTGGCCACATGGAAGGGCAACGCGCTGCCGGTGCTGTTGTACCCGGTGAGCGTCACGATCGAGGATGATGGCTTGTCGACCACCATTCGATTCACCGGTCGCGTGGCCCTGAACGTCGCGTTCGTCAATACATTGCGTGAGCAGGGGGTGTTCCTGGATGAGGATTCCCTGTTTGACGGTGCCAGCTATGACAGTGGCACTCCCGAAACTTCCGCGATGTTCGCCCGTATTTCGTCCGAAGCGTCGGAGCGTATCTCCGACTTCGCCATCGAGCGCCAGATTGTGCTCGGATGCTTCATGGACCCCTCGTCGCAGATGATCAGCGAAAGCCGACAGTTCATCGACCAGCTGGAGAACGGCCCCACCGGCAATGTGCTGTTGGACGCGCTTGCCGGCGACGAATCCGCCCGCACCGCGCTCAAAGATGCCAATATTCCGCAATACAGTCCTTTCGACGTAGACCCGCATGCCGAGTACGAAGTCGGCGATGTGGACAATACGGTGCGATATGCCGCGTCACTTGCTGCCAATGGCCATAGCATCGTGGTCGACGGCACCTTCCCGAAGGGCACCGCGGAGCAGGCTGTGGCCATCGCATCGCGCTGCCTGATGAATGGTCGTTCCGTGCTGTACGTGCCCGGCGTGGCCGAGCAGAAGCGTCTGTTCATCCAGACGGCTTCCGCCAATGAGATGAAGGCGCAGGTACTGGATGTATCCGATGAACACGCCAACGCCGCGCTTGATAAGCAGCTGATTGCCGCAGTCGGATTCCAACCGGGAGTCGCCACCCAGCGATTCGACCAGCTGGCCGACGAACTCGTGGGCGTGCGCTCGCGCTTGACCCGCTATCTGGGCGACCTGCACGGGGGCAACGATAAGTGGAATGTGTCCGCATACGAGACCATTCAGAATCTGGCCCGTATCTCCGTGCTCCCGACGCACCCTGCCACCCACGTTCGACTTGACGAGTCAAGTGCCCTGAGCATCGCCAACGATATTGACACATGGATCGGCAAGATGGAACGCGCCGGCGAGCTCGGCGAATACACCATCGGCCCGGAAGACACCGCATGGTACAAGGCGTCCATCACCACTGAAGAACAGGCAGTAACCGCCTACCAGCGCGTGGACGATTTGCTGCGTCGCTTCCTGCCCGCCACCCGTGAGCAGGTGGCACGCACCGTGCAGACCTGCGGATTCCCGGTTCCTCCCACCACCCGCGAGTGGGAGCGTCAGGTTACGGTTTTGAAGAATCTGCGACGAGTGCTTGACGTGTTCCAGCCGGAGATTTTCGAGCGAGACATCAGCTCCATGATCGAGGCCACCAAGCCGAAGAGCCAGCGCAAGGCCGAGGGCACGTCGATGGGATTCTGGGAGCGCCGCCGCCACATCAAGGAAGCCAAGGATCTGCTGCGCGTCGGCGCGCAGGTCGAGGACTTGCACGAAGCGTTGAAGGTAGTCGCCAAGCAAGGGGAGCAGGGGCATCAGTTCGTGCCTCACGGCGGTTGGCCGGTGCTGCCCAGCAAGCTCGACGAGATCATCTCCACCCAAGAGGCGCTGGTCAGCAATATGACCGCGCTGGATACCGTGCTTTCCACCACACCCGCTGGTGGCAATCTGGAAACCGCCGATTTCGAGAAGGTGGAAGCACGCCTGAAAGCACTGCTGGATGATCGCAAGGCACTGGACACCTTGCCGGAGCGTTGCCTGCTGGAGCAGGAATTCGCCTCTGCCGGACTGAACGAACTGGTCGCCGATCTCAACGCTCGCCGAGTGAGCGTGGAGCAGGTGCGCGGCGAAGTGCAGCTGGCCTGGTGGACCACCGTGTTTGAGGACATTGTGCGTTCGTCCGCCATCATCTCCAACCAGGATGGTGCCGCGCTGCAGGCCGCATCCGACCGCTTTGCGCAGGTCGATGTGGAGCACGTGCGCTCCATCGGACCGATGGTGTCGCAGGAATCCATGCGCCGCCTGTGCGACATGCTGTTCTCCCGCACTCAGGAAGCCAACCAGATGCACACCGTGCTGGCAGGGCGCGCCAGTGTGTCGCTGAGCAGGATTCGCCGTGATCATCCGGAGATTCTGGCCGCGGCCAAGCCGATTCTGGTGGCCGCGCCGGGTACGCTCGCCGCACTCACCGAGCCGGGTGTGCTGGCTGATGTGGCGATTCTCGATGCGTGCGCGCACATTCCCGCTATCGAGTTGCTGTCCATCATCGGCCGCGTGCAGCAGGTGGTGGTGATCGCCCACTGCGCGACGGTAACCAGCGAAAGCGTCAAGCAGCTGATCGACACGTTGCCTCATATCGAGGTGGATGCTGCCCCGTCTCGCCGTGCGCCGCGCCTGTCCGCATTCCTTGAATCCGAGGGATATGGTCCTGTTCGCTATGATGTGGCCACCGAGCCGGCTGCCGGTGAGGTGCGATTCCACCGTGTGGAAGCGAGCGGTGTGCCGGTTATGTCTTCTGGTCTGGTGGAATCCAGCCAGCCGGAGATTGATGAAGTGGTGCGTCTGATTACGCAACGTGCCGCCGGTTTTGCCGTGGTTCCTTCCAGCTATCGACTTGTGGTCGTGATGTTGACCGACGCATTCCGCACACGCTTGGGTGCCGAATTGAAGTCGTTGGCAGGCAAATCCAAGGCGATGGGCCGATTCCTGCGCCATGTGCGGTTGGTTTCCTTGCGTGACGTGGCCGGAGGTCGTGCCACTGACGTGATTCTGTCGATGTGCTATGCGAAAACCACGCACGGACGTCTGCTTCAGCAGTTCGGTCCGCTCGAAAGCACAGGCGGTCGCGGACTGTTGCTGGATGCCCTGGCATTGGCGGACCACAGCTTGGATATTGTGTCGGCCTTTGGTTCCGAAGATTTGGATGAAGAACGACTGCACCAATCCGGTCCTCGGTTCCTGAAGACCATGTTGACGTGGGCCGAACAGCTTGACGACCGTCCGGTGCTTCCGTTGCGTGATGCGGCAGGCGGCAACGTGCTGTTCGACGATATCGCCGACAGGTTGCGCGCGCGAGGACTGAACGCTGCTGTTGATTATGGATTCGACAAGGGCGTGAAGATTCCGCTCGTGGTGGGATTGAAGGACAAGCCGTTTGCCTTGGCCGTGCAGACCGATGACGCGAACTTTATGTCCGTGCAATCCACGCGTAGGCGTCATCGTTTGTCGGCACAGGATCTCATTTCCTTGGGCTGGAATGTGATGACCGTCTGGAGTGTCGCCGCCTTCGTGAACCCCGATAAGGAAGTCGACCGTATCGTCAGCCGTATCGGTGAGATCTATCGCGAGGTTGAATAACCATGGCGGAATACTCGGCTACACGGCGCACACCGCGCAAGCACAAGCGCGTGGTGATGAAGGGCACTGAGCAGTTTGACGCTGACGGTGTCAAACTCGAGCCCGGAGACATGCAGACCGACCAACAACGGCAATCCGACGACGACAAACGCATCCTCGGCGAACTGCCGCCGCATTGGGCCGTTTTTAACGAGCGCGAGTAGGAGTTGGGGCGCACTCTGTGCGCCCCAACACTGTGTTTTCCGCAGCCTGTCGGCTGCGGAAAACACAGTATCGGCCGAAGGCCGATTCCGCTTCCTACCGCACAACGGCCATAATCGCTCCGGCCTGTTGCAGCTCCATAACCTTGGCCGCGGCCTCCGGCGGCATTGCGAACGACACCAGTCGGTCGTTGCCTCCCAATGCACCAATCGCATCCGGTTTGCCGACATTCATCACCGTGGCGTTCTCGGCCAGCGTGCAATCAGCGCCTTCGCAACCGACGGCGGAAACCAGTCTCACCTGATCGCCGGCCAATACATCGTCGACGCTACTGGCCAAGCGGACTTCAATCACCGTAGTGCCGGTCGGTGCTACGGGCGCATCTCTGGCCATATGCGTGGAAATGGGATCGGCTGCTTCGATATCGATTTGCGCTACCTTGCCCACCACATCCTCAATATTGCCTGTCCAAGACGGGCCTGCCGCAGATACCGGCATATCAGCCAACTGAACGTCGGCGGCCAGAATAATGTCACCCCGTCGAATCGAGCGGGCGGCCACCACCATCGGCTCGGTCTCCACCACGGCCAATACGGCTTCAATCCCAAACAGCACTGCGAGTCCCACGCACAACGCAGCAGTGAGTCGGCGCAAGGCATCCGCCATGCGCCGTCGCCGCAATGAGCCGCGCGCAGGCGGCTTAATAAACGAAAAGGTCACCATGCAACCATGGTGACCTGAAGTTTTTCGTAAGCGCAAGCCAAATCGACCTATGTGGTTCTAGCTTGCCAAGTTATCCACAACGCTTCAAACCCGTGCAACAGACAGTGCCCGTAGTGCCAATATCCGCGGCATACCGCCGTCGACACCGTCGTTTACAGAGGAAAAGCGGGTGTACAGACCTTACTTGCCGGATTTGTCGGTGCGGTAGAAGCCGTGACCCTTGAACTCAATCGGCACGGCGGAATACACCTTGCGCACCTGCTCCTGCGAGCACTTGGGGCACACGGTAATCGGGTCGTCATTGAACGACTGCTGTTCGGTGAAGTCATAGCCGCAGTTCTTGCAACGGTAATGATAGGTAGGCAACGGATTCCTCCAACAAAGTCATATTTCTCGCGGATGGCCCAAACGCCATGCCACGCAACCGTTCATATCCTAGTCGCCGCCCTGACACATTGGCGTTACGGTCTTACTAGCCAGCTTGCTGTTGCCACTCTGGTTCCATCGGCCAGTGTGCGTGGCTGGTTGGTCAGTCTGGCTTGCGCCGAGTATCTTGGCCGGCCGGCCAGCTCAACAGGCCCGATGAGCTAAGCCGCCGGTATCCCTCCGGCGTCAGCACTCCGTCGGCCGGCACATCATGTGGTTCGGCCGGCAAATCAATGTCCAACACCTCCCACGGCCAGCACACCGCAATCAGGGGACATGCGGGCTTGCGGCGAGCCAAGGCCCGGTCATACCAGCCGGCTCCACGCCCCAGACGATTGCCCTGCGGGTCCACTGCCAAAGCCGGAGCGATGACCAGATCGGCCTTCTCCAACGCTTCGGGCGGTAGAACTGCGCCAGTTGGCTCATCGGGTCTGTGATGGACGGTGCTGGGAGAGCTGCAGCTACCGGCATTGTTCGCGCCACCCACTGCATCCATCGAGCGCAATGATTCCAATGAATCCAGCACACTCCAGCCAATTTCCAACCCAGACCCCAACCTTGGCACCAACACGTGGCAGCCATGAGCCCGCAGCCATCGCAACAGTGGCCGGGTTTCGATTTCCGAACCCATCGACACATATGCCGCCACTGTGGGACCATCCTGAATCATGTGTGCTGGGAACCGTCGCACCAGCAATTCACCGGCCGCTCCGCGTTCTTCCGCTGGAACGCGCTTGCGCCGAGACAGTATATGGTGGCGCAGCGTCGCTTTATCCGTCTTCTCTGTTTTCTCTGTGCCGCTGTAGTCGCTGCCGATATTCATGCCACTGCCCACTTCGCTCATACCGCACAATCTAGTGTTTCCATCGTAAAACGAAAGTGGCCACGGTAGCGGCGCAAGACCTTCATATGGCTACAATAAAGGCCGTGTCAGTTTTCCAGTCGATTAAAGAGGCGTTCAAGCTGGACCACCAGATCCGCCCGCCACGTCTCACCCATCCCGGTTTTCCGATAGTCCTGCGCCCCCTGACCATGGATGATGAGGACGGCTGGAACGAAGTGCGCTGGCGCAACAACGACTGGCTGGCACCTTGGGAATCCGGTGACCCGATGCATGGCGGCTCCATCACATTCAATCAATGGGTGCAGCGGCAGCGCCGTAACGAGCAGCATGGCGTCGGCGTGATCTTCGCCATCGAATACCAGATGCGTATCGTCGGCCAGATTTCGTTGGGAGCCATCGTGTATGGTGCCATGCGTACCGGCGTGGTTGGTTATTGGGTCGATCAACGGTGCGCCGGCCGCGGATTCGCGCCAATGGCACTGGCCATGCTTGCCGATTGGGCGCTCGGAGACCCATTCGGGCCCGCGTTGCATCGGCTGGAAATCGCCATTCTGCCGGATAATGCGCGTTCTTTGGCTGTGGTGCGTAAGGTCGGAGCCCATCATGAGGGACTGCGCGAGCGGTATATGTATGTCAATGGCCAGTGGCGTGACCACGTAACGTTTGCGCTGTTGGCTGAAGATATGGGGCAAGGGTTCTCTGCCAGACTCGCCGCCACCGGTTCCAGATAAGCGTCGACCGGAAGAATTCCGCTCCGACACGCCCGGACGGAAAGCCCCAGTTCGTCGGTACGTCTCCTATCCTTGACTCTATGGGTTATGAGTCACTGAGCACTGTCGTCGTGCTGGTGATTGTGGCGATTATTATCGTTGTATGGCTGCCCGTACGTACGGCCAACGGCATGAAACGTGTGGACGAGCACCGGCAGGATCGTTATTCGCCTTCCCTGCATATCGTTGATGCAGAGAACGGCAGACGATTCGGAGACATCAAGCCGCATAAGGCGAAAGGGGCAGCAATGCCAGCATCAACACCGTCAGCGAGGCTGACACCTGAGCACATCGCCCATGTGCGGGAACTGCGCCGCGCGGCCATCCGCCGCAGGCAGATTCTCGCCGTATGCCTGCTTGCCATAACCGTGTTGGTTTTTGCCGTATCGTTCCCCCTGCATTTCAGCCCGCTGCTTGCTCTTATTCCGTTCGTGCTGTTACTGCTGGTGCTGGTGCTGGGAGCCAATGCCTCACGCCAGGCCCGGCAATGGGAGCGCAAGGTGGTCCGCTACGAGCGGACCCATAGCGGTACGGGCTGGTCCAAGAAACCGTCTGCCGAGTCCAAGGACAGCAAGCGCGTGAACAAGGCCGAACCGGTTGCGGCCGTAACTGCGCCTGCCAAGGAGCTTTCCGAGCATGTTGAGGATGCTGCCACCGAGGTCATGGAACAGCGGCAGATTCGCCGCGCGTTACGCGATGCCGAGATTGAGCAGGCCAAGGCCAAGGCGTTGCGTCAGTCCGCCGCCGCATATCAGGCCGCGGAAGAGCACGCCAAACAGTCTGAGAAGTCTGATATTGCACAGTCCGCCGCCGATAAGCCTGCCGCCGAGCCGTCTGCTATGGTCGATGAATCCGCCGACCGTAAGTCCGCTGCCGAAACCAGCGAATCTTCCGCCACACCTGATGCCTCCGTTCGCACAGACAAGTCGATTGAGTCGGACAAGTCCGTCGCCCCTCGAGTTGAACCATCGCTTACGGTGCGTGACGAGCGCGATGAGCGCGACGATGCCGCTGCCGCTGCCGATGCCACGTCGGAACTGGTCAGCGTACGCCCTGCCCGAGCACTGGACGTCTTCGATATGTCCACCTCGCAGGATCTCATCTCCTTCACTTTGGGTGGGGAACATAACGCCGACAACGCTCCGGAAAGCTTGGAGATCAAGTCGACCCGTCAGGTGTCCAAGGCGGAACCTGTCGAACCCGCAGTGGCGGAAAAGTTGATTGACGAGGCCCGAGCCGTCAAGGCCGCGGACGACGCCAAGGCTGTCAGCGCCGGAAACGCTGTAGACACTGAGCCGGAGCAGCGCGATGATGCCGATACGGACGCCGATGACGAGGCTGCAAACGCCGCCCAGCGAGCCGCATTCCACGAATCCGAGGAGCGTGCCGACGTCGAAGCGCCAGCGGCGACCACCGATTCGTTGGGCGCAGGCCTGGACTCCATTCTTGCCCGCCGCGGCAACTGAGCGTTGCGATTCGACGATTTTCTCTCACAGCGTTAGCACTCGAGTTGGCAGAGTGCTAATAATCGCGCTACGATGTGTCCTAGCGCAAAGGGACAACGCAAGTGATCGTCAGCCTCTTGAGGCGTTCTGGCGCGGCATTATCGAACTACAAGTAGATACGAGGTGACCCACAGTGTCGATTAAGCTCACACCGTTGGAAGACAAGATCATCGTCAAGCAGGCCGAGGCCCAGACCCAGACCGCTTCCGGTCTGTACATTCCGGACAACGCCAAGGAGAAGCCGCAGCAGGGTGAAGTCCTGGCCGTTGGCCCGGGCCGTCGTGACGACAAGGGCGAGCGCATCCCGATGGATGTCAAGGTCGGTGACAAGGTGCTGTACTCCAAGTACGGCGGCACCGAAGTCCACTATGAGGGTGAGGACTACCTCATCGTCGGCGCCCGCGACATTCTCGCCATCCTCGGCTGATTAGTCGCCTAGCGAACTTCAACAACCCCGACTGTTCCCGCGGACAGTCGGGGTTTTCTCTTGCCGGGCGGAAAGGGGCTCCCCCCCCGGAGAGGGGAGCCGAAAACCGCTCCCACCAAACGCCCAGCCATGCCTGCTATGCATAAGGGTGCATGCGCGCAACGTAGTTGAGTTCGGCGTTGCACCGCATCTACACTGGGTAACGGATTGGGGTCCCTATGGAAGAGGCTCAGTCGGCGACTTGGCCGAGCGGCTTAAGACATTTTGCACAAGACGACAGTAGATCGACGGTATGTTGTTTTTCCCGTGTCGCAGGTTCGTAGCGTCGTCGCGCTGTGCCAATGGTTGTCTCTCTACCGACGCTGAGTGCCGTGGCATGAGGCCAGCGTCGGCAGTGGGCCACGAAATGGCGATGTGCTGATGCTGAGCCGCGTTGGTGTCGTTATAGGGCCAGTTTTTGGACCATTGCCGACGGCAAATCGGCGTTTTGTGTCGGCGACGGTCCAATACCTGGCGGTCTGCCGACGATAAGTGCCGTCATCGTCGGCAGGCCGCCAGGTATTGTCCCCGTGCCGACGTAAAAAGCCCTGCCATCGTCGTCACCGAGCCATCTTGTGACTCACTGACGGCGGCAGCAGGGCGGAAGAGGCCGAAATCATGCGCGCGGTGCGGTCTCACACCTCGAATCCGGCCTCCACCAGCGCGTGATCGATGTCGCGAATCAAATCGTCCGTATCCTCCAGACCCACGGCCAGACGGAAGAAGCCGCGGTGGAACTCAGGCGGGTACAGGTACTGGCGCTCGTCATCCTCGCCGAGGAACACGATCAGCGATTCGTCATGGCCGAGCGAGACGGCCGACGTAATCACATTGAGCTTGGAAACGAACCGGTTGTGCCCGTCATGATTGGTGTCGAGGCCGAACGACAGCACGCCGCCGAACCCGGAGTCCGGGCGGGCCAGCTGGCTGACCGCCACCTCGTGGTGCGGGTGCGATTCCAGACCGGGGTACGCCACGAAACGCACCACATCCAGCGATTCGAGATGCTTGGCAATCGCCAAGGCCGAGGCGTTGTGCTGGCGGATGCGCAGCGGCAGTGTCACCGAGCCGCGATTGATCAGCCAGGCATTGAACGGCGAGATGATGCCGCCGAAGTTCACCTGCGCGGTGAAGCGGATCTGGTCCGTGCGCGCCTTGGTGGTGGCGATCGAGCCGCCCAGCGCGTCGCCATGGCCGTTGATGTATTTGGTGAGCGATTCGATGACGATATCCGCGCCGAGATCGAGCGGGCGCACGTTGTACGGCGTGTTGAAGGTGTTGTCCACCGAAACCAGAATGTCCGGGTTCGCTTCGTGGGCCAGTTTGGCGATGGTGGCGATGTCCGAGACCTTGAGCGTCGGGTTCGCCGGCGTCTCGATATGCACCAGCTTGGTGTTGGGGCGAAGCGCCGCGCGTACGTTCTCGGGATCGGAGGTATCCACGATGGAGGTTTCGATGCCGTACTTCTCCGGCAGAATCTGGTTCAACAGGCGGTAGGCGGCGATATAGGTGGTGTCGGAGAAGATCGCGTGGTCGCCTCGGTTGAGGAACGTGGTGAACGTGGCGGCCAGCGCGGCCACGCCGGAAGCGAGCACCACCGCATCCTCGGCACCTTCAAGACGGGCCAGCTTTTCTTCCAGATAGCGCTGGTTCGGATGCCCGTTGCGCGTGTAAAGGTTCACGTCCGAACTGGACCAGTTGATGTCCGAGGGGTCGTAGGGCAGCGCGTAGGCGTTCGCCAGCGTGATGGGGCGACGGATCGCGCCGGTTTCGGCGTCGACACCGTTACCGAGGTGAATGGCCAGCGTGCCGAATCCGAGCGGCTGGTCGTCGAATGATTGTCCGTGATGTACAAGATCAGAAGCCATGCGCCCAGCATGCCAGCATGCGCCGTGCCGCGCAAACAGGCGACATCGCTCGAAAACCGCGCCATTGCAAGGTTCTAGAGCACCATATAAGAAAAAATGATTGGGTGAAGTGCGGGGTGCAGCCTTGGTCGGGGCTGTTTGCAGGGCCGAAGCGGGCCCTGAAAACACGCTGTGAGACACGCCGATAAAACCGCAGAATTCCGCGGTAAAACAAGGTTCGCGTAGGGGCCGATTTGCATACCTGGAAAATCTGTGGTTATATAGCCAAGTTGCCTGTTGAGGTCAAACACCGCGGCGGGAAACAGACTGGCGGATTTCCCAAGCGGTCAAAGGGAGCTGACTGTAAATCAGCCGCTTCGTGCTTCAGTGGTTCGAATCCACTATCCGCCACGCCCCGATAGCTCAGTGGTAGAGCACTTCCTTGGTAAGGAAGAGGTCGTGAGTCCAATTCTCACTCGGGGCTCTCTGGCGGGGTAGCTCAGCTGGCTAGAGCGTACGACTCATAATCGTAAGGTCAAGAGTTCGAGCCTCTTCCTCGCTACAAATCGCGCCCGCTAACCGGTGGGCGCGCACTATACCTAAGAACACAGAGGTGAATGACAATGGCTAAGAGCGCCGACATCCGTCCGGGCATCACGCTGGCCTGCACCGAGTGCAAGGAGCGTAACTACATTACGACTAAGAACCGTCGTAACACGCCCGACCGTCTTGAGCTCAAGAAGTTCTGCCCGCGCTGCGGCAAGCAGACCGTGCACCGCGAGACTCGTTGATCGCAAGCATCACAGTTTTACAAAACCCGGCCCATTCGGCCGGGTTTTTGCGTATTCGCTCCAGAGGCGAGTGGCAGGGTGCGGAATCAGTATCCGCATCGCGTGAGAAACGGCAGAAATCCCGCGTCTGAACGAACCCCTCGCGGGCGTTCTGCCGTTTCAGCCGATGATTGCCTTGATATCGCACCTGCGCCACTAAGATAGTAAGCCATGACAAGCTTTGCAGACATCACCACCATGGGCGTGGGCGGCCCCATCGCCCATTTCATCGAGCCGACCACGCGCGTGGGGCTCATCGAAGCCGTGGAGGATGCCGATTCCAAAGGCCTGCCCTTGGTCGTCGTCGGTGGCGGCTCCAACCTGCTTGTTTCCGATAAGCCTTTTGACGGCGTGGTGGTTCGAGACGCCCGACGCCTCATCACTGTGCCGGACGAGGCTGCACCGGTAGAGGGCGAGGATCGCACCGTGCATGTCAATGCCGAGGCCGGTGCCAATTGGGATGATTTCGTGGCCTTCACCGTAGAGCTCGGGCTCGAGGGCGTCGAGGGACTGTCCGGCATTCCCGGCACAGTCGGCGCTTCCGTGGTGCAGAACATCGGTGCCTACGGGCAGGAAGTCGCCACTTCGGTCGAATCGGTGGAAGTCTGGGATCGAGACACCAAAACAACGCGCGACCTCACACCCGCCGATCTTCGATTCGGCTATCGATACTCCGCACTGAAGGCCAGCATGTACGCCGGCCCCGGCCAGCCGGCCGACCGATTCTTCCCGACGCCACGTTACGTGGTGCTCTCCGTCACCTTTGCCCTGACCCACTCGGCCGAAGGCACGGTAGGTTACGGACAGCTTGCCAAAGCGCTTGGCGTCGAAGTGGGCGACCGTATGGCCACCGCCGACATTCGCAAAGCCGTGCTCGCAGTACGTGCCGCCAAGGGTATGCTCGAGGACCCCACTCGCTACGCCTTGCCCGACATGGCCACCGCCAAGCGCGAGGCCAATATCCTGACCGATCTGGAGCGTCTGGCCTCCCTCAATGAGGCCGCCGGCATTCCCGTTGGCGATGACGGTCTGCCTGCTCCCGACTACAATCGCCACAGCTGCGGCTCGTTCTTTATGAATCCGATTCTGACCGCCGACCAAGCGGCGGCCCTGCCCGAAGATGCGCCGAAGTTCGACGCGACTCTGCCTGACGGCACTCCCGGCACCAAGACGTCCGCCGCCTGGCTCATCGACCATGCCGGCTGCCATAAGGGATATAAGGTCGATGCGGACGCGCCGGCCAGTCTATCCACGCAGCACACGCTGGCCTTGACCAATCGTGGGGGAGCGAGCGCGGCCGATATCGCAGCTTTGGCGCGTGCGGTTCAGCAGGCAGTCAAGAGCGCGTTCGGAGTGGACTTGGTGCCCGAACCGGTCTGCGTCGGTGTGCTGTAATCGCGCTATTGATTGATGGAGTGGGTTATTAATCCCATATATTGCGGACTCTGAGTCTTATTAATAGACAAGACACGCGGGCTCTTCTATACTCGATTGTCGGTATTGTGCGCATTCGGTGCGCAAACAACAGAGAAAAAAGAAGAGCACTATGCAACTGTTCCGTACAAAATCCGTCGAACAGACCATTGCCGAAACCGGTGAAGAGGGCCGCAAGCTCAAGCGCAACCTGACTTGGTGGGATCTGTCAATCATGGGCGTGGCCGTAGCCGTGGGCGCCGGCATCTTCTCGGTGGGCGCGCAGGCCGCCGCCTTCCACGCCGGCCCGGCCGTGATCATCAGCTTCCTGATCGCCGGCATCGTGTGCGGCGCAGCCGTGATGTGCTACGCCGAATTCGCTTCGATGATTCCGGTGGCCGGCTCCGCCTACACCTTCACCTACACCACGGTCGGCGAGATCATGGCCTGGATCATCGGCTGGGATCTGATTCTGGAAATGCTGATGGCCGGCTCCGTGATTTCCAAGTATTGGGGCGTATACCTCAACGATTTCATGCGCCTGATGGGCTGGAACGCCAACACCAACCTGACGTTCGGCTCCTTCCATATCGATATCGCCCCGATTATCATCGTGGCGTTCTTTACCACGCTGCTCGTATTCGGCACCAAGATCGGCGCCCGCGTGGACGGTGCTATGACCGTGCTCAAGATCGCCATCGTGTTCTTTGTGGTGATCGTCGGCTTCTTCTACGTCAAGGCCTCCAACTTCACCCCGTTCATTCCGCCGAGCCAGCCGGCCTCCACCGTGGAAGGCTCCTCCGCCGTCACCGGCGTGATGACCCAGCCGCTGTGGCAGTTCGCCACCGGCATGACCCCATCCGTGTACGGCGTTCCCGGCATCCTCTCGGGCGCGGCGCTCGTGTTCTTCGCGTTCATCGGATTCGACGTGGTGGCCACCGCCTCTGAGGAGACCAAGAACCCGCACAAGAACGTGCCGCTCGGCATCGGCGTGGGCATGCTGCTCATCATTGTCATGTACATGCTCGTGGCCGTGGTGACCACCGGCATGGTCTCCTATGCCGATCTCGCCAAGCAAGACAGCCCCTCGCTGGCCACCGCCTTCGAACTGGTGGGCGCCGACTGGGCCGCCAAGATCATCAGCTTCGGCATCGTGCTGGGCCTGGCCACCGTGGTTATGGTGCTGTTGCTCGGCCTGACCCGTATCGTTTTCGCCATGAGCCGCGATGGTCTGCTGCCGCGCGGCCTGTCCAAGACCGGCAAGCATGGCACCCCGGCCGCTCTGCAGATCGTCGTCGGCGCGGTGGTGGCGCTTGTGGCCGCCTTCTTCGACATCGGCGTGCTCTCCGACATGGTCAACATCGGCACCCTGTCCGCCTTCACGCTGGTGGCCATCTCCATCCCGATTATGCGCAAGAAGCGCCCCGACCTGCCGCGCGCCTTCAAGATGCCCGGCAGCCCGTGGATTCCGATCCTCATCGCCGTGGCCAACTTCTGGTTGATGCTCAACCTGTCCGTGCTCACCTGGATTCGTTTCGTGGTGTGGCTCGTGGTCGGCTTCGCCATCTACTTCGGCTACGGCTACTGGCATGCGCGCCTCGGCAAGGGCGACCTGACCGAAACGCTGTCCGCCGAAACCGATAAGGCCGTTAACGGCTGAGAGCGAGGAGCGTCCCAACAGGCGCGTACCCTTGTATCAGTATTTGTTAAGGAGGATTCCATGCCATATGTAATCGCTCAGCCTTGCGTGGATGTCAAGGACAAGGCTTGCGTGGACGAGTGCCCCGTCGACTGCATTTACGAGGGTTCCCGCTCGCTGTACATCAACCCCAACGAGTGCGTCGACTGCGGTGCATGCGAACCGGTGTGCCCCACCGAGGCCATCTTCTATGAGGATGATCTGCCGGACGAGTGGGCTTGGTACAAGGATGCCGCTGTCAACTTCTTCGCTGAAGTCGGCGATTTGGGCGGCGCTTCCGCCAATGGTCCAATCGGCAAAGACCCGGAACAGGTCGCCGCGCTGCCGCCGCAGAACCAGTAAGCTGATTTGCGGATAAGCGCTGCACACAGCGCATAGTTCGGATTGAACCCTCGGTCTATCACGGCCGAGGGTTCGTCGTATCTTAGGAACATACCGTCCAAGAAAGGGGTTCTCATGGGCTTCCACGCATATTCGTCGCCATACGACTGGTCTCGTATCGCCGGCTTTAAAGCCACCGCCAAAACCGTGCCGGGTGGCATGATCGACCTGTCCGTAGGCTCGCCTGTGGACCCGGTGCCGAGCAGTGTCCAGCAGGCGCTGGTTGCCGGCGCAGACGCCCCCAACGCCCATGGATACCCGGTCACCGCCGGCACCGCCGACCTTAAGGCCGCTATCGATACATGGTTCCGCGAACTGCGCGGGGTGGATCTGAAATCCATCAACGCTGCCGCCGTACCCACCGTGGGTTCCAAGGAGGCCGTGGCGCTGATGGCCAGCCTGCTGCACCTTGGCGAAGGCGATGTGGTCGTCCAACCGGCTGTCTCCTACCCGACTTACGAAATCGGTACCCAACTTGCCGGCGCCACCGTGGTCAAAGTCGATGATGTGACCGACGTCGATTCCTGGGTGAATATTCCGAACGTCAAGGCCATCTGGATCAACTCGCCGTGTAATCCCTCCGGCGAGGTCATCTCCGCTGACTGGCTGACCGACATCGTGGCTGCTGCCCGTCGCATCGGTGCCGTGGTGCTCTCCGACGAATGCTATGCGTTAATGGACTGGCGTTCGGTGCGCCGCAATACAGCCGCGTCCTCTGCGCCTGCCGCGTCTGCATCTGCTGCGTCTGTGCCTGCCGCACCGGTGGCCGAATCCAACGAGCCCGCCTCCGATACCGCATTCAGTCTCTCCGCCACGCCATGTGCCCTGAATCCACATGTGTGTGAAGGTTCGGCAGCTGGCATTCTGGTGCTCTACTCGCTGTCCAAGCAGTCCAACATGGCCGGCTACCGTACGGCTCTAATTGCCGGCGATTACCGGCTGGTCAAGGAAATGGCCGAATACCGCAAGCAGATCGGCCAGATTATCCCTGGCCCAGTGCAGGCCGCCATGGCCGCAGGTCTGAAGGACACAGCCGCTGTGCACGAGCAATGGGGGCGTTACCGTCGCCGCCTATCCGCGCTGGTTGACGCACTGAAGGTATATGGCTATTCGGCACAAATGCCCTCCGGCGCGCTGTACGTATGGGTCAAGGCCAGGTCCGGCGACTGCTGGGCCGATATGGCCGAGCTCGCCAAGATCGGCATCATCCCCAGCCCCGGCGAATTCTACGGCGCTCCCGCCTACCTGCGTTTCTCCGCCACCGCCACCGACGAGGCCATCCGCTCCGCCTGCGAACGTCTCACGGCGTAATGAGATCGTAAGTGGCGTTGAGCCGTTCACGCCCCAAACTGGGCGGCCTTGCTGCCAAATTTGCGGCGCACAGCGTCCAGTGCGGCCTCGGCATCATGCAAACGCGCCTGTGAGGTCTGGCCGCGGGCATTGTCGGCCTCTTCGAGCATGTCATCCAGTGAAGGCTGCACGGCCGTAGCCGCCGCCTTACTGAGCGAAGACGTGCTCATACCGGCCAAGCGAATAGTTTTGGGCAGGGGAGTGGCAGACTCCGCCGAGGCCGGTAGCCCCAGCATGACTTTCAGCTGCCGCACGCATTCCGGGTACAGCACGCCGGCCGTATCGGTCGGCCGCTCCATCGTAAAAGACCGGGTCTGATAGCTCAGGTCGGCGAACCGCAACTTCACCGTCAGCGTGCGCGCCACCAGCCCCTTGCGCCGCAGCGTGCTGGTTACTTCGTCGCAGGCCGAACGCAGTAGCCCACACACCACGCGCATATCGCGTGTATCCTCGGCCAAGGTTTCCTCGGACCCAATGGATTTCTCCTCGCGTACCGTGGTAATTTCGCGGGAATCCAACCCTTGCGAGGCCGCCCATAATCCACGTGCCGCAGCCGGGGAGCCAGTGGCACGAGTCAATGCAGCCTCATCCAGCTGAGCCAATTCAGCCACCGAATGCACGCCCCAAGCATTAAGCCGCTTCTCCAAAGACGGCCCGATTCCCGGAATACCGCGCAATGGCATCATCTGCACGAATTCGGCCGAGCGGGCCGCGGGAATCAGCAGCATGCCGTCCGGCTTGGCATTGGTCGAGGCCATTTTGGACACCAGTTTGTTACAGGCGATACCCACTGAACACGTCACGTGGAAGCGCTCGGCCACCTGAGCGCGAATCCACGCGCCGATCGCGCTCGGCCGCCCCCACTCCAGCAGTGCGGCGGACACATCCATATAGCCCTCGTCCACCGAAACCTGCTCGAACCGGTCGGTGACGGTCAAAAACACCTCATGCATGATTCGGTGCGACATCATGCGGTAATACGCCATATCCACTGGCAGAAAAATGCCGTTCGGGCACAACCGATGGGCGCGCGCGGCCGGCATCGCCGAATTGATGCCGTATTTCCGGGCTTCGTAGCTCGCGGCGGACACCACCGCGCGCGGCCCGGTGCCGATGATTACCGGCTTGCCTTTGAGCCCGGGGTTGCGCGCCACCTCCAATGAGGCATAGAAGGCATCCATGTCGATATGCAGTACGGTGCATCCGGTCTCGTCGTGGCCCCAATCGCGTTTGGCGGCCTCAAGTCTCGGTGCGGTGCTCATGCCACCATTGTAGGAATGCCGAACGAGGTCATGCTCACTATGTGGCGCGCATGACGCGGCGCTCATTGTCATAATGCCGAATATCGCCGGAATTCCAAGGGTTTACGCACTGTGCGGCTGTTTCGCATGGTGGGTGCGATTCCACGGAATCGTCCACATTGCGTCACTGTCCGTAACGCCTTCCAAGTCAATGCGCGCTGTCCCGGCTCTCCGAGTAGCGTAAACCTCATGAAGAAGGCAGTGGTCGGTATCCTCAACCGTGTTCCCGTGGTTCTTATCGTGATTGGTGAGGCACTGGTGATTTATTTGGCTACGGCCGTCGCCAAACTTGCGTTCACCCAGCTCGATCCGCTGTACTCGGTGTGGTATCGCGTGGGATTCATGGCGGTGCTGTTGCTGCTGTGGCGCAGGCCCTGGAACAAGGCGAAGCGAGCGCAACTGTTTCACCGCGACGCCCGCAGCTGGGGGCTGGTCGTACTGCTCGGCTGCTCGCTGGTGCTGATGAATACCCTGTTTTATGTGGCCATCAGCAATATGGATATGGGCATTGCCGTGTCTATCGAATTTTTGGGACCGCTTTCGGTGGCGGTGATTACCGGCAAAAGCTGGCGCGAGCGGGTCGGTATCGGTATCGCGGCGGTCGGTGTGGTGCTGTTGGCTGGCATATCATTGGCCAATCCGTCCGGCAATGGCACGTTTTTGTATGGTCTGATTGCGATTTTGATCGGCGGGTCGATGTGGGGCATGTATATCATCACCGGCCGGCGCGTGGCGGCTGGCGGCAATTCGCTGGATAATCTGTGCATCGCCGTGACCATCGGCTGGCTGGTCCAGTCCCTGTTCCTTGGCGTGCCGGCTGTGGCTCATGTGGTTCACCCCAAGGCCGATGCCACGTGGGCGCTTGAGCCCGGCGGCTCGCTGAAGCTGCTGGCTCTGCTGTTTGTGATTTCCCTGATGGCCTCGTTCATTCCCTATGTGGTGGAGCAGATCACGCTGCGACGCACCACATCCGGCGCATTTTCGGTAATGCAATCCATCAATCCCGCCATGGCGGTGGCCGTGGGACTGGCGTTCGGCGAGATTCCCAGCGTTGGTGAAATCGTCGGTGTGGCGTTGGTGATTTGCGCGGTTATCGTTACGTTCTCCGGCGACGCCGCACCCGCGGACGTTCAATAATGTGTCGTTCGGCACGCCGTATCCGCAGGACGTGGTACAGTATTTTGCTGTTGCGCATTATTGCGTAACGTGGAGTCATGCCTGAGTGGCCGATAGGGGCACCCTGCTAAGGTGTTAGTCGTGTAAACGGCTCGAGGGTTCGAATCCCTCTGACTCCGCCGATTAAGGTTCCGGGTGAAAGCTCGGAACTTTTTTGTTTTCCGGAAACTCCGGGTTAAGTAACTCCTGAAATAACCGAGGACGGGCGGTCTCCGCTTGTGGTAAGCGGAGTCGGAGGTACGCCATTGTCCGTCCGCCTCCAAACCGCCATTTTAGTGGGCGAACGAGTGCGGCACGTCGGGAAAAGTCCGAGCGACGAAAGAAAAATGTCCACTAAGTGAGACTTTTGCGTGGCGTTCGTGAATGGTGATTGAAGATTAACCGGTTTATATATTGCTTGTCCAATCGCTTGCTCATCGCCTCCCTCCCCGCAGTACTTGACCGAGATGGGCGGTACCCTAGAGAGAGAAGAAGAGTTCCGAAGGGCGGGCAAAGATGAGCCATATCGCTGGGCAGGGGCAACATCGCTCCAACTCGACACGAACCAACCGTGCGGCGCTGATTATCGTGTTCGTGATCGTGCTCGCCGTTGCGCTGGGCATCGGCGCATGGTTCGCAACCCATCGCACGGATGGCAATGGCCCCGCACACGCCGGAGTGTCGGACGTCGCGTTGAATAAAGCGAAGAACACGCCCAAACCGGTGACCGAACATCACGGCAATTCACCGGATTGCCCGGATACGGACTGCATCGCCATGCTGGTCAACGGCGATTTGTTGTTCCATGAGGGATTGTGGAGCCATTTCCAAGGCCCGAACCCCAACGCCACGGATGGCACCGCCTTCAACTTCGACCCGCTGTTCGCGCCGATGAAGCAGTACATTCAGGCTTCGGACATCGCCGTGTGCGAATTCGAAACCCCGATCGCCCAGCGCGGCGGCCCATATGCCGCGTACCCGATCTTCAACATTCCGCCGGAAGTGGCGGATGCCGCCCGCAACGTGGGATACAACGCCTGCACACACGCCACCAACCATTCCTGGGATCAGGGGGCGGATGGCATCGCCCGTCTGTGGGACACGCTTGAGGCCGATGGCATCGCCCAGACCGGCTCGTACAAAACCGAAGCCGACTCCACCAAACCGTTGGTCATCGATTCCCCGACCGGCGGCGGCAAGCTGGGTCTGGTCACCGGCACGGTCTCCCTCAACGGCATGACCGCCGACGAGGACTGGCAGGTGGATCGTCTGCGCGAAGACGGCGACCCGAATCACGACAGCGACATCCAGCGCGCGGTAGACAAGGCCAACAAGGCCCGCGAGCAAGGTGCCGATGTGGTGGCCATCGCCATGCACTCGGTGCAGGAATATCTTGATTACGCCGATTCCTGGCAGATTTCGGAAGCCCATGAGCTTGCCGACACTGGTGCCTTCGACGTTATTTACGGTGCCGGTTGCCATTGTGCGCAGCCCATCGAGAACTATAACGGCATGTGGATTATCTACGGTTTGGGCAACGCCGTCACCGAGTCGGCGAACACGCCGGAAACCTTGGTCAACAATCAGGGTGTGACCGCACGCATCCAGTTCGCCGGCAAGAAGGGCGTCAAGGGGTCGTGGCGCGTCAACCGCATCGATTGGGTGCCCACCGCCAACGTGCATCAAGGCAACTACCAATGGTGCCCGATATCCAGCGACCATCCCATAGGCACATGTTGGGACGAAGCCTACGACGCTCAGATACGCCAACGCATCTGGGATGTCATCTATTCGATGGGCGCGGACCAGAACGTCGTCAAGGAATGGAACATCACGCAGGAGCAGGCGGCAAAGCAATAGTTGCTCGGCTTGGTCTCAAGGAGGGGAAGCCGCAAGGTGACGCTTTTCCCGCCGGCCTCCTAATGTGGAGCCCATGACCGAGATTTACGAAACCCAAAGCGAACGCACCGATCTGCCCCTCGTCGTGATGCCGTCCGTGCTTGACTCGATGATCGAGCCCATCAAGGCCCAGTTCCCCGCGCTCCACGACGTTGCCCGCGTGCGTATGTTCGAGGAATTCACGTCCGACGAGGCGACCATAGCCGAGCGTCTGAAGGATGCCGACGCCCTGCTGGTGGGCGGCTACCACATTTCGGACGATCTGCTGCGCACCATCAGCGAGCAGGGGCACGTCAAGTGCATCGTGTTCTGCGGTACCGGCGTCGCCAGCTACCTCAATCTCGATAAGGCGCGCGAGCTGAAGATCCGCGTCTGCAACGCCGAACATTATGGCGATCACGCCGTGGCCGAGCACACCTTCGCCCTTCTGTTCGAGCTCATCCGCCGCGTTGGCCAACTCGATAAGGACGTCAAGGCCGGCAACTGGGCGTGGACCGGCGGCGATGGACTGCAACTCGCCGGCCGTCGCATGGGCATCATCGGACTGGGCGGCATCGGCTCCACCGTGGCCGGCATCGCCCGCGCCCTCGGCATGGAGGTCGCCGCATGGAATTCGCATGTGCCGCCCGAGCATTTCGAACGCTCCGGTGCCACTCCGGTCGACGATCTCAACAAGCTCATCGAAACCAGCGACGTCATCTCCGTCCATCTGCCGCTGAACAACGCCACGCGCGGCATCGTCACCGCCGAGAACCTTGCGCATGTGAAGCCCGGCACCCTGTTCATCAACACCGCCCGCTCCGAAGTCATCGAATCCGGTGCGCTGCTTGCCCGACTGCAAAAGGGCGATGTTCCCGCCGCACTCGACGTGTTCGACCATGAGCCGCTGACCGCCGACGACGCCATCTGCCATGTGCCCGGCATCGTCCTGACCCCGCACGTCGGCTGGCGTGCCGACGGCGCGTTCAAGGAGCTCACCCGCCAGATGATCGCCTGCCTGACCGCCTACTTCGCCGGCGAAGACTATAACGTCGTCGTCTCCGAACGCTGATAGCCCTGCCTAGCCTCGCGCTCAATCGAACACCCAGCCAGTCGACCACCGGAACACGCTCATGCAGACGATTCTCAACACGCCCGACGATCCCGCCCACGATTCGCTCGTCGAAAAAAAGTCCGAATTTATCGGCGACGCCGCCCATGTCGATACGCTCGACGAGGCGCTCGCGTTCGTGGCTGCGATCCGTGAGCAGCATCCGAAAGCCCGACACGTGGCGTATGCCGCCGTGTGCGGAGGCGCGGATGGGCGACTGTCCGAACGCATGAGCGATGACGGCGAGCCGTCCGGTACCGCCGGCAAGCCGATTCTCGACGTACTCAAGCAGTCGGGCACCACCGATTGCGTGGTTGCCGTCACCAGATATTTCGGTGGTATTCTGCTGGGCTCCGGTGGTCTGGTCCGCGCGTACTCATCCGCCGCATCATTGGCGATGAAAGCCGCCCGCGCCGCCCGCATCATGACCGCCAAGCGATACCGGGTTCGCCTCGAATACCCGCAGTTGGCCCGATTCCAGCAGATCCTGGCGCAGCTTGGTGGCAGTCAGGAGGATGAATCGTATGCGGTGAACGTCGAGTTGACCGCGGTGGTGCCGCAGGATGATTGCGCGCGATTCGAGGAGCGTGTGCGGGAAGCGTTCAATGCCGCGGTGGTGCCGGACCCGATTGACATGGTCAACATTCCGGTTCCACTCGCATGACGCCTGTATGACTAAGCTGGGCATCATGACCGACGAGAACACCACCAGCCAGCAGACCCAGTCCACCGAGGCCGCAACCGAGGCCGCGGCCGAGAATGCAACCGGCACGGACGCCCAGCAGCAGGACCAAGGCGCGCAGTCCGCAGCCGAGTCCGCCGCTCCGGTAGATTTCGAACCGCTGACCGCTACATACGAGCGTCTGCGTCATTCCACCGACCCGGCCGAACTGTCCGAATTCGCCCGTCGGCCGTTGCCTGACCGTGCCGATCAGGCGGCGTTCTCCCGCGCCACCGCACTTTTGGAGGCTGTGGCCGGCAACCCGCACACCCCGGTGGCCGATCGCGTGTTCCTCGCCGACACCATGCCGTTCCCGAACGTATTGGTCAAACTCTCCGAAGACCCCGAACCGTCCGTGCGTCAAGCCGTGGCCGCCAACGGGGATGACAAGAATTGGCTGGTCGGCCGTCTGACCAAGGACCCGGTGCCTGCGGTCCGGGATACGGCGTTGAAAAACAAGCGCACCAGCTGGAAGATGCGGCTTGAGGGTGCGCAGGACCCCACTGCGGATGCGGAGACATTGGAATTCTTGGGCGTACTTGGCACCGAATCCGAAGAGGGAGCACCGGCGGTGCTTTCTTCGATGGTCCGCCGTGCCGTGGCACTGAACCCCAATACGTCCGAAGCGATGCTTGCCAAATTGGCCAACGACCCCTCGGCCGAGGTGCGGCACGCCGTGGAAAGCCGCCGCTAAGCACACTATTGCTGTGTTTTGCCGCGCAAATTTGGCCGGCAATCACCCCCTATCCACCATTGTGAGCGCTCACATCTCACTATGTGAGGGTAAAAAGTACATAATTTGGCGGAATCATGGCATTTTTCTTACGGTGTGGCGCAATCAAACGGCGTTAGACTGGGGCTATGAGTGAGATTACCGAGAGTGAAGAGCGTCTGGCCCGTCCGTTGATTCGACTGGCCAAGTTGGTCGGTGTCGGCACGAGTTATTTGGGCATGAGCCATGACTACCACGAGATAGACGATGACGTCCTGATCGAGGTGCTGGCAGCGCTGGGCATCGACGCCTCCAGCGAGAGCGCCCAACTCATCGCCATCCGACGCATTCTGAACGAGCGTTACGCCCGATTGGTGGCACCCACCGTGCTGCATATCGCCGGTAGCGAGGACCGGGTGCTGGTGAACACCGGTATTCTGGACGTGCCTTCGGCGAGCATCACGCTGGAGAATGGCGAGCCATATCAAGGCACCATTGAAGTTGGTCCTGGAGATGGATCCCAGGCCTACGACTTGGATGGTACGTTCATTTCGAATGCGGCTGTGGTCATTCCCGCCGATCTGCCGATTGGTTACCATACGCTGCACGTCAAGGTCGCCGACCGTGTGCAAGACGCCACTTTGATCAGTGCACCTGATCGCGTCGATCTGCTTGACCCGATGAAGGGCGGCAGTCTGTGGGGCTGGATGGCCCAGCTGTACTCGATTCGCTCCTCCAACTCCTGGGGCGTGGGCGATTACGAGGATCTGAAGACCATGCTGGTGGACGCCAAGCAGAAGACCGGTGCCGACTTCGTGCTCATCAATCCGGTGCATGCCGCCGAGCCGGTGTCCCCGCTCACCCCGTCGCCGTATCTGCCGGTAAGCCGTCGCCTGATCAACTTCACGTACATCCGTCCTGAGGCGATCGCCGAATATGCCACGCTCAGCGAGGGCGACAAGAATGCCGTCGACGGACTGCATGCCGACACCGAACCGCTGAACGGTGATTCCCAGCTCATCGACCGTGACGCCATGTGGCGCAGCAAGATGCATGCCCTGTGGATTATCTTCAAGGCCGGCCGTACCGCCGAACGCCAAAGCGTATTCGACCAATTCAAGGCGGACTGTGGTTCCGACTTGGAGGCGTATGCCACGTGGTGCCTGTGCTACGACAAGTGGGGGGCGCCCAACGGCGAGGAGGGCAACTGGGAGCGCAAGTTCAATCGCAACTCCCCGGAAATCGCCAATCTGCGCAAGCAGTACCCGGACACTTTGGACTTCTACCGCTGGCTGGAATGGATTGCCGCCGAGCAGCTGTCCTCCGCCCAACAGGCAGCCAAGGACGCCGGCATGCATATCGGCATCATGTCCGATATGGCCGTCGGCGTGCACCCCTCCGGCGCTGACGTGTGGTGGAATCCCGAGCGCTTCGCCAAGGGAGCCACGGTCGGCGCACCGCCGGACATGTTCAACCAGCAAGGCCAGAACTGGAGCCAGCCGCCGCTGAGCCCGATCAATCTGGAGACCACCGGCTACGAGGCCTACCGCAATCTGGTGCATGGCATGTTCGCCCGTGCCGGTGCGGTGCGCATCGACCACATCCTTGGCCTGTTCCGCCTGTGGTGGATTCCCGAGAACCGTTCGGCTATGGATGGCGCTTACGTGTACTACGACTCAGACATCATGCTGGGCGTTCTGGCCATCGAGGCCTCTCGCGCCGGCGGCGTGGTCGTAGGTGAGGACCTCGGCGTGGTGCCGGACCATGTGGCCGATTCCCTGTCGAGCCACGGTATTCTCGGTTGCGCCGTTGAATGGTTCGAGCAGTGCGACGGCGTGTTCCGCGCCCCCTCCCAGTGGCGTCCGTATGCATTGGCCTCCGTGAATACGCACGATTTGCCGCCGGCCGCCGGTTATCTGGAATACGAGCACGTCAAGATTCGTGAGCGTCTGGGCTTGCTGACCGGCCCGGCCGAGGAATTCGAAGCCTCCGCAAAGGCCGAGCAGGATGCGATGCTGGCCATGCTGGTCGAGCAGGGTTATCTTGATGCCGACTTTGCCGAACATCGTGAGGATCACGAGGCGGATATCGTCGACGCGCTGTACCGCGCACTGAAGGGTTCGCCGTGCAAGCTGCTCGCCGCCTCGATCACCGACGCGGTGGGGGAGAAGCGTGCGCAGAACCAGCCGGGCACCAACAACGAATACCCGAACTGGCGCATCCCACTGGCCGACGCCAAGGGCAACGTGGTACCGCTCGAAACCCTCTTCGACACCCCCGGTGCCCAACGCTTCGCCCAAATCTTCAATTCCTGACCCGCTTTACCTCCCTCTGACGAGCCGAGTCGTTAAGCGGACAGTCCAGTGGACTGTCCGTAGACGAGGCCTGAAAGAAGCGATAGCTGAGAGAAGGCAGGGAATTGCCTCACCGTAGGTGAGTCGGTTAGCCGAAGTGGGTGGGAGAGAAACCATAAATAGGGGAAGAGAAGCCATAAACCCAATGGAGTGTCCCCAGTTGCCCTATGTCAAGCCCGGCGATATACTAGTGGATTGTTGTGTTTCCCTAAGGGGTCCTTCAAAGCGCTATCCCACTCGCCATCGAGGACTTTCAGGGAGCCCACGGATAATGAGGTTCGACGCCTCTTGGATGCGGCCCTGACCAAGCCACACCAAGCAGCTGAGACCCGGAACACAATATAGAAAAGGTAATCCAGTGAAAACTTTCACTCCGAAGCCAGCTGATCTGACTCATGACTGGTACGTCATCGACGCCACCGACGTGGTGCTCGGCCGTCTCGCCACCCAGGCTGCAATCCTGCTGCGCGGCAAGAACAAGCCGACCTACGCTCCGCACGCCGATTCCGGCAACCACGTGATCA
>ERZ1673703.931-NODE-931-length-28503-cov-43.063484_pt1 | contig 28503 bp, 20 predicted proteins | sample MGYA00580233_ERZ1673703 | MGnify/ENA primary metagenome ERZ1673703 (study PRJEB41218, sample SAMN15661748) | gut metagenome | host: Homo sapiens | place: Canada: London | collected 2015-08-20/2019-03-30 | study: EMG produced TPA metagenomics assembly of... | reverse complement strand
AGTCCGTCTGGATCTTCGGCGGCGACGGCTGGGCATACGACATCGGCTTCGGCGGCCTGGATCACGTCCTGGCTTCCGGCGAGGATGTCAACGTCATGGTCTTCGATACTGAGATGTACTCCAACACCGGTGGACAGGCATCCAAGGCTTCCAACATTGGTGAAGTCTGCCAGTTCGCTGCTGCTGGTAAGGAAATCAGCAAGAAGAGCCTGTCCGAAATCGCTATGACCTACGGTTACATCTATGTTGCTCAGATCGCACTGGGTGCTAACCCGGCTCAGGCTGTCAAGGCCATCGCTGAGGCTGAGGCTTACCCCGGCCCGTCTCTGATCATCGGCTACGCTCCCTGCGAGCTGCACGGTGTCAAGGGCGGCATGACCAACTGCCAGAACGAGATGAAGAAGGCAGTTGAGGCTGGTTACTGGAACCTGTTCACCTTCAACCCGGCCAACAAGGCTCAGGGCAAGAACCCGTTCACTCTGACCTCCAAGGCCGTGGACAACGACAAGTATCAGGCACTGCTGGCAAACGAGACCCGTTACAGCCGCCTGACCCGTGCATTCCCCGACCGTGCTAAGGAGCTGTTCGCACGCAACCAGCAGGTTGCAAACGACCGCTACGAGCACCTGACCCGTCTGGTCGACCTGTACAAGTAAGCAGATCCCCTGCATCCACCGGGCCGCAGCCACGGCGGCACCCAGCTCCCGCAAATGAGAGGAGCGGCTGCTCCGCACTGGCGGTTACTGCGCAACGCAGCAGTGCGAAACTGTGTGTATGGCCCACAGAGTGCAGGCGATGCGGCTGAAGTACAGCCCCTTATCGTCCAAACGGTTCAACCAACTGATTTCACGCTCCGGCTGGCGGCTGCCTTCGGGCAGACGCAGCAGCGGGGTCTGAGATACCAAAGCGCCCGCGAGGGTCCTTGAAAGCACACCCCGCGTGTGTCAGGAGCATAAGGTCTGCTTGCAGATACCTTGTTCCGCCTGCTGCATAAGACCTGCTTTGCAGGGATCTTGCCGCAGAGAAAAAACGGATATCGTTTTTAGCGCCCCGTTCATCGGCAACGATGACCGGGGCGTATTTTTTATGTGTGTCCGGGTTCACACAAAAACTTCCAATTTCTTCCACGGCGTTTTTACACTTTCTTCATAGCTTCTTAACGAAATCAAATGTGAAAGCTGTTATACTTTTGCCATGGGAAGCGGGGCCGCAACCGATTCCCAAGTAACATGATTCCTCCTCACACCAAGGCAATATCCAAACAAAACGCCCTTTCCGACGCGCCGCAACGTCGGAGAGGGCGTTTTGCTTCTGCCGTCCGGAACATGTAAAGGCTTTGCAGGCGGCAAATAAAATTGCTGTAAATGCATGGTTTAGGGTTGACCCTGTTTTTTTGCGGCGCTATAATAAAAACGGTTCAATAGATTTTTGAAAAACGGGAGGTGAACGCAGAACAATGGACCCGGATCATAGTCCAAACCGAACACCCGGCGCGGTGGATCGGACAACAAAAGCAGCTGCGTTCGCCTTTTTCGCTGAGATGAGCGGCAAAGCGTCTTTTTGAGGCGCTTTTTTCCGCAGAACAACAGAAGGAAGGCGCGGTTTTGTGCGCGCGGAAATGGCGGTTTCCGGGCAGCATGGAGCGGCGCATTTTTGTTTCCCGATCTGCTGCGTCCTCCGGACACAAAACTGAGGAGGTACGCCCATGGAAATGGAAGATAAGAAGATCGACACGGCGGCAGAACAGGCCCTGCCGGTGCAGGAACTGCCCGCCGATATCCCCGCTGAGGTGCGCCAGAAGCTGGCAGAGGACCTGAACGAGGAAGCCACCGAGGACCTCAAGCAGGATATGCGCGAGGCCGAAAAAGAGGAGGCCAACGACGAAGAGGTCAAGGCCAACCCCGAAATGCTCACCAAGAGCCGCCTGCTGAAGCTGCTGATCAAAAAGCAGTACGTCAAGCTGCGCGAGGTCACCGAAGAAGAGCAGCCCGCCGACCTGGCCGAACTGCTGGAAGAGCTGGACGAGAACAACCGTCTGGTGGTGTTCCGCCTGCTGAAAAAGGAAGTGGCCACCGAGGCCTTTGCCTATATGTCCGACGAAGCCCGTGACGATCTGGTCAACGCTTTTTCGGATGTGGAGCTGGTGAGCGCCATTGAAGAGATGAGCCTGGACGATGCTGCCGACCTGCTGGAAGATATGCCGGCCGGTGTGGTCAAGCGGGTGCTGGAAAAGTCCTCCAAGCAGACCCGTGAGAGCCTGAACAAGCTGCTGAATTACCCGGAAAGCTCCGCCGGCAGCCTGATGACCCCCGAGTATGTCCGCCTGCGCAAGGACATGACCGTGGGCCAGGCCTTTGACGCCATCCGCAAACAGGGCGAGAACGCCGAGACGGTGTACACCTGCTATGTGGTGGAGCGCAACCGCCTGCTGGGCGTCGTGTCGGCCCGCAGCCTGCTGCTCTCCGACCTGAACACGCCCATTGCCGACATCATGGACGACAATGTGGTCACCGTGAAGGTCACGGATGACCAGGAGTATGTGGCCCGTGAGATGCAGCGTTACGACTTTACCGCCATGCCTGTTCTGGACAACGAGGGCATGTTCGTGGGTATCATCACCATCGACGATGCAATCGACGTTTTGACCGACGAGAGCACCGAGGATATGCAGAAGATGGCCGCCATTCTGCCGGATGACGATGCCACCACCTACTTTGGCACCAGCGTATGGACCCACGCCAAGCAGCGCATTCCCTGGCTGCTGATCCTGATGCTGTCGGCCACCTTCACCGGTATGGTCACCACCCACTACGAGGAGGCCTTTGTGAGCCTGCCGCTGCTGGTCTCCTTCATGCCCATGCTGATGGACACTGCCGGCAACTGCGGCAACCAGATCAGCACCCTGATGGTGCGTGGTCTGGCCCTGGGCGAAGTGGAGCCCTCCGACTTTGTAAAGGTTCTGGGCAAGGAGCTGCGGGTCTCTGCCATCGTGGGCGCGGTGCTGGGCATCGTGAACGGCCTGCGCATCTATTTGATGTACACCTTCCTGTTCCCCGGTCAGTATCAGAACGTCATGGGCTATGCCATCGTGGTCAGCGTGTCGCTGTTCTTCAGTGTCATTCTGGCAAAGCTGGTGGGCGGCATGCTGCCGCTGGCCGCCAAGAAGCTGGGTGCTGACCCGGCCATCATGGCAACGCCCTTCATCACCACCATCGTGGATGCCTGCAGTTTGATCCTGTACTTCCAGATCGCACAGCTGGTGTTCCGCAATATGATGTAAAACAGGAAAACTCCCTCCGTCATGGCGTGAACCGTGACGGAGGGAGTTTTTTACTGGGCACAGAGCAGGACGGAACGCAAGCAATCGCGCGATTCCGGACGCATTCCGGAGCAAAAACGGCATGTGGAGCACTCTCTGCCGGAGAACGGCGGCAGACGGTGGAAAACCGCAGTTTTCCCCGCTTTTTCCACACGAAAAAGCGGCGTTCCCGTTCTGTGGAAAACTCAGGACTTCTTTTTTCCAATCTGGAGAGGGACCGAATCGTCAGCCGGAACGAACTGTAAAAAGAAAAGAAAATCCTTCGACTTTCTTTTATATAAAAGGCAAAGTGCCCACTTTTCTTCCCAGAAACTGGCATGAATCGCCGGGCGACATTACGGCTTGTATAAGCAAAACCAGATTTCCATGTGGAAAACCCGGTGGAAAAAGTGGAAAACCTCGTGGGAAACTGGGCCTTTTTTTCACAAAATCAGTGGAAAACCCGGTGGAAAAAGTGAAAAGTTCTCTCCGGAATGGAAAAATACCACCCTTTTTTGTTGTGAAATGGGCCGGAGTGTGGCTGCATTTTGCTGTAACAGCCTGAGTTTTTCCCCGCCGGTGTGCACACCGCGCCGGAGTGCCTGTTTTTTCTTGAATGCCCTGTCCAATCATGGTACAATAACCTCAGACAAGCGTGAAACATCAACTTCTGGAGGCATGATGCATGAACAATTGGCTGAACAAGTTGGAGCGCAAATATGGGCGCTTCGGCATTCCAAACCTGACCAACATTCTGGTGGCGGGGCAGATCCTTGTCTTTGCCATTGAGCTGTTTATCGACCGCACCATCACCGCCTGGGTGGGCCTGAACCGGTTTTTCCTGCTGCAGGGGCAGATCTGGCGGGTGATCACCTTTGTGTTCATCCCCTTCTCCGGCGGCAGCATCCTCAGCGTGGTGCTGGGCATCTACTTTACCTGGTTCGTGGGCACGGCGCTGGAAAAGGAGTGGGGCGATTTCCGCTATACCCTCTATTTCCTGCTGGGCATGGTGGGCACGGTGCTGGCCTGCCTGCTTACCGGCGTGACGGCCAGCACTTACTGTCTGTCCCTTTCGCTGCTGCTGGCCTTTGCCATGCTGTACCCGGAGGTACAGCTGCTGCTGTTCTTCGTGATCCCCATCCGGGTGAAGTATTTCGGCTTCTTTGCGGCGGCCCTGTGGGTGTTCAGCTTCCTATCCGCGCCGCTGGCCGGCAAGCTGAGCTACCTGCTCAGTATGCTGAACGTCTGGGCATTCTTTGGCCCCATGGCCTACCGCAGTGTGCGGGCCTGGATCCGCCGCGAGCAGTGGAAGCGCAAGAACCGGCGGTAAACTGCTGTCACTCGGAACCGGCCTGCCGATGGCAGGTGAAGCATAAAGCAAAAGGAGCATATCCACCATGATGCTGGACCGCATGGAAGGCAACGCAGAACTGAAAACCAGCGTGCACCAGATGTTGGCGTCCCGCCGCTTGACCCACAGCGTATTGCTGGTGGGCGAAGAGGGGCTGGGGGCCGGGTTTGCGGCCCGCTGCATTGCCGCAGATTATCTCTACCCGGCTGGTGGTGCCCCTGCCGAGGCCCTGCTGCGGGGCGAATGCTGCCGCGCTGTGGGCAAGGCCGGCAAACGCGACAGCGGCCAGATCGAGACCGGCATCGTGCGCGAAGCCATCTCGGTGGAGGGCATGGGGGCTGGCGGCCGGTATCTGGTCAGCCAGGTCACCGCCATGCGCAGCGAGATCTTCAACACCAGCCTGTCGGCCGAGGGCCGCGCAGTGCTGCTGTATCATGTGGAGCGCATGAACGAGGAATCCGCCAACGCCCTGCTGAAGGTCATGGAGGAGCCGCCGGAGGGCGTGCTCTTCCTGCTCACGGCCGATTCGCTGGCCGGGGTGCTGCCCACCATCCGCAGCCGCTGCGTCAGCTTTGCCATCGCGCCGGTGTCCCCGGCGGACTGTGCCCGCTACTGCACCGCCCATGGGGTGGACAAAAAGACGGCGGCACTCTACAGTGAACTGTTCGACGGCCACATTGGCACGGTGCTCACGGCGGCCCGCGACAAGGCTCGCACCGAGCAGGTGGACAAGGCCATGGAACTGGCCCGGGCCGCGCAGGCGGGCGACAGCTACACCGCCGCCGTGCTGCTGGCACCCTATGAAAAAGATAAGGCCGGTGCGGCAGCTCTTTTGCGGGACCTCCGGGCCGTGGCAGCGGCGGGGCTGCAGGGCAGCCCCCATGCCCCGGTACAGGGCCAGCAGGCCCAGCGTACCCTGCGGCTGGCCGAAGCTGCCATCCAGCGGCTGGGCGCACAGGTGAACCCGAAGATCGTACTCACCGTATTTGCCGCAAGGCTGGCGCATGCATAAAAAAGACAAAAACAAACAGAGAACCCCTCCGGCGCTTGCGGTACACCGGAGGGGTTCTCTGTTTGGGGTATTGCTTTGGTGTGAGGAGGAATCATGTGTAAGGGGGCGGTTGCGGCCCCGCGTCCCTTACAGGCCCTAGTATACCCGATTTTGCAGGAAAAGTCATTATCTTTTTGTGAAAAAATCAAAAAAACAGAAATTTTAAATGAAAATACGTCAGATTGCTTCAAAGATTCCGGTTCGGGTATTGCCGCGCACGGTCACACTTTCATCGCCGTAGGAAAAGGTGATCTCCAGCGTATGCCCCGTTGTGTACAGGGTGCTGTACTCGTCTTTGGTCAGCGAAATCCCGGTTTCCGCAAAACAGATCTCCTGCGGCTGGAGGGTTTCAAGGTGGCCTTTTTCCTCTGGAGTGAAACGGGAAGTATGGGTACAGGCATAGAGCCGGTAATGATTCCGCGGCTGGCCGTCCATCCGGATGGTGAAATTGTCCAGAACATCCCCGTTTTCGGCAACGCCACGGAACGGCAGCTGGGCGGCTGTGTCATTGCTGTTCTGCATGGTAAAGTAGATCGGCAGACTGTAAGAAGGGACCTGGGTGAGAAAATCACTGCTCCAGAAACCGGAAAGTACGATGCCGCCCACCGAAGGCAGGACGGTGCTTTCCACCGGCCCGGCGGTGTATTCGGTGCTGTAATGATCCGGAAGCAGGTAGCCGGTAAAGGTCTGGCGCTGCCCGCCGTAAAGCAGCGTGAGGCTCCAGGGTGCAGGGTCAACGGTCCGCAGACCGGCGCTCAGATCCTCCGGCTGCAGCTTGCAGCTGTAAGAGATGGTCTGGGTCTCCCCGGCTTTCAGCTGGACGTCCTGCACATATCTGGAGCCGTTCCACTTGCTCAGGCCGGTAAAGGTAAACTCTCCGCCGTAACGGCTGTTTCCGAGCATGGGAACAAAGTTTTCTTGATTGAAATAGGCCGCAGAGGAATTGGTGTTCTCTATATTCAGATGGATCTCCATCTGCCGGAAATTATTTCCGTAATCCTTGGCAAAGGCACGGACGTAATTCACCCGCAGGCCGCCTACCGTGGGCACGGCAGCGCCGCCCTCCGCAGGGTCGCCTGCGCCGCAAAGCAGGCCGGATACCGCAGAGCCGAGCATCAGGCAGCCGGAAACTTTCAGGAAGCTGCGGCGGGAAATTTTACAGGACATAAACATCCTCCTCTCAGAAATCAAGCAGATATTACCTGCTTTTATCATACACGATGTGCAACTGGAATGCAACATGATCCTTGCAATGCCGCAAAAATTGGTCAATCTGCTGTGATTTTCAGTTCCCGTGCGTGCACTTTGCCATGCTCCACATAGTGGGCGGCATTGTGGAGGTTTGCGGCGATCTGTGCCTCGGTCACGGGTTTGATCACCCGGGCAGGGACGCCCACGGCCACCGATCCGTCCGGGATGACCATGCCTTCCGGCACCAGGGCACCGGCCCCGATGATGCAGTTTTTGCCCACCACGCAGTGATTCAGCAGGGTGGCGTGCATCCCGATCAGGGTGCCGTCGCCCACGGTGCAGCCGTGTACCAGGGCGCTGTGGCCCACGGTGACGCTGCGGCCCAGGGTCACGGCCCCACCAATGTCGCAGTGCAGCACGGCATTGTCCTGCACGTTGCTGTTCTCGCCGAGGGTCAGGGTACCGTCGTCGCCGCGCAGCACGGCCCCATACCATACGGTGGAGCCGGGCTTCAGGATCACATCGCCCTGCACGGTGGCGTTGGGAGCCACAAAGGCCGCGCCTTCGTTGCGGGGACTTTTTCCACAAAAGGACAGGAACATTGTGAAAAACCACCTTTCTCTTTTGGTTCGTTTATGGTATTCTTATAAGTAAGGAACAAAAATGTGCGCACCGGTTTTGCCGGAGCGGGATTCAAGGGGGTACCTTCATGCTTCACAACACGTTCTGCCGCCGGTTGGCGGCGCTGGTGCTCACATTGGCAGTGGCTCTTTCGGCAGTGCTGCCGGTATTTGCAGTATACCCCATGCCCGTCCAGACTGCAACAGAGACTGAGGCAGTGTATCTGTTCAACGCGGACACCGGCAAGACCATCCTGAACCAGAACGCTGACCAGCAGAAATATGTGGCAAGCCTGACCAAGCTGATGACCGCCCTGCTGCTGGTGGAAAGCGGCAAGGACCTGAACGGTGAAGTGACCGTGCCCACCGATTTAACGCAGGAGTTCAAGGATATCCAGAACGCCAACGGTACCACCATAGGGCTGCGCATCGGCGAGACCGTGCGCCGCATCGACCTGCTGAACGCCATGCTCATCGTCAGCGCCAACGACGCCGCCAGCGTCATTGCGTGGGACGTGGGGGGCAGCGTGGTGGGCTTTGTGCAGCAGATGAACGCCAAGGCGGCGGAGCTGGGCTGCACCGGCACGAACTTTACCTGTGCCCACGGCCTGTTTGACTACGGCAACGTGTCCACCGCGCAGGATCTGGCAAAGATCGCCGCCGCCTGCGCGGAGAACCAGACCTTTGCACAGGTGGCGGGCACCGCCAGCTATGTGATGCCGGCCACCAATCTGCGCAAGGCCGAGTACACCATCAGCAGCTCCAACAGCCTGATGAACAGCGAAAGCGCCAACTACCGGGAGTATGTCCAGTGGGTCAAGGGCGGCTTTACCACGCTGGCAGGCCGCTGCACCGTGGCTTTTGCCCAGCAGGACGGCCACAACTACGGGCTGGTGATCCTTGGCTGCGACACGCCGGAGCACCTGTTTACCGCGTGTGACGACCTTTTTGACTGGGCCTTTGCCAGCTTTGCCGACCGGCCGCTGGTGGATACCCAAACCGTGCTGACCACCGTAGACCTGACCAAGTGCCGCACCGAGCCGGCTGTGGAGCTGTACGCCGCCGCGCCGGTCAGCGGCTACGGCCACAGCGACGATAAGGTGAGCTATTCCTTCGACCTGCCCGAGCGCGTCTCTGCCACCGTCAAGGAAGGCCAGAAGCTGGGCACCGCCACCGTCTATCTGGATGGCTACGAGGTGGGACAGGTAGACCTTGTGACCCACCGGGAGTATGTGTCGGATTTCCGCACCGACATCAAGGCCACCCTGCTGCTGCTCTGTGCCCTGATTTTGATTTTGTGCGCACTGGGCTTTGTCACCCTGCGCTGCGGCGGCGGGCTGACCCTTAACCAGCGCCGCCGCCAGATGAAAAAGAGAAGATAACCCCTCTCGTGAAAAGGCGTTTGGAGCGCTCCGCAGAGCGCGACAAACGCGAAATTAAAAATAATTTTTCCGCTGATTATGCGCAAAGCGAACGCGGCGCGCATTCCAAATCGTCAAAGATAAAAGGGGCTGGTGCACGGTTGTGCATCTGCCCCTTTTATAATTATACTGCTCCGTAGATGCCGTGCACCGACACTTCCCCGGTGAAAACGTGCTGCTCCCCGGCATCGGTGCGCACCACTAAACGCCCCTCGGCGTCCACATCCACGGCTTCACCTGCGCCCTGACTGCCGTCCGGCAGGTCAAAGGTGACCCGGCGGCCCAGATTGATGCAGGCAGCCTTGTATTCCTCCCGGAAGGGCGCAAAGCCGTCCCGGGCAAAGGTGTACAGGTTGCGGTCAAAGCCAAAATCGGTCAGCCCCTCTGCCAGCCATGCGGGGTCGGTAGAAAAATCCACCGCAGCGCCCTGCAAGGCCAGCGAGGTGCCGTGGGGCAGGTCGGCGGCGTCAAAATAGCTCTGGGGCTGGGCAAGGTTGATGCCGATGCCGCACAGGATGCCGCGCCCCTGCTGCTGGTAGCCGTAGCTTACGCTCTCGCACAGGATGCCCACGATTTTTTTGCCGTTCAGCAAAAGGTCGTTGGGCCACTTGATCTGGCAGTCCACGCCGTAGCGCAGCTGCAGCTGGCGGCGCACCGCAAGGCTTGCTAGCAGCGGCAGGGTGGCGGGCTGTGCCAGCGGCTCCTTGATGGCGACCGTGTAGTACAGCGCCTTGCCCTCGGCGTTTACCCAGCTGCGGCCAAGCCGCCCGCGCCCGGCGGTCTGGTTTTCGGTATATACCGCCGCCACCGGGCCGAACTCCTCGAAATGTTCCTTTACATAGGCGTTGGTGCTGCCGCATTCCGGCAGATAGCGCACCTCGTTGATGCTCATTGCTTCGGTACCTCTTTGTGCTCATAGGCAGTCACCTTGCCGTTTTCCAGCGTCAGCAGGCCGTAGGTGTCGGGGCCGGTGTAGCAGCGGCCGCAGGAGCCGGGGTTGAACAAAAACACCTTGCCCCGCTGCTCGGCATGGGGAACATGGGTGTGGCCGAACAGGGCCACTTCCGCGCCCCGGGCGGCAGCGGCATCTGTCAGTGTGTCCAGATCGTATTTTACGCCGTACATATGGCCGTGCGTATAGAACATGATGGTCTGGTCAAAGGCGGCCAGACCGTCCATCGGCTCCAGAGCGCCGTAGTCGCAGTTGCCGGCCACCGAGTAGGCCCGCAGCCGGGGGTACGGGGTCAGGGCCTGTTCCAGGTCCCGCAGGCCGTCGCCCAGAAAAACCAGGGCGTCAATGTTCGCATTCTCCTTCAGCAGCACCCGCTCAATGGCGGCGCGTCCGCCATGGCTGTCGCTCAGGACCAGAAGTTTTGTCACGAAAAAAGTCCTCCTCTTATCATTCCGCAGTCTGCCGGTCCTGTTGCAGCACCAGCAGCTGCTTGTACACTTCGCTCTTGGAATAGGGCGTGCCCTGTGCCGCCGCCTTGGCCGCTGCCGTGGGGCCAAAGCCCTCACCCGTCAGCTCCAGTGCCCGCTGCGCTGCCTGCTCCAGCGTCAGCCCGGCGTCGGCATCCTCCCCGGCGGGGGCACCGGCCATCACCAGCACATACTCGCCGCGGGGGTCGTTGGCCCTGTAGTGCTCCACGGCCTCGCCCAGGGTGGTTTTCCAGATCTCTTCGTGGAGCTTGGTCAGCTCCCGGCACAGGGTGATGCTGCGCTCCGGGCCAAAGGCGGCGGTCAGGTCGTCCAGGGTGGTGCGCAGCTTGTGGGGTGCTTCGTAAAAGATCACGGTGCGCTTTTCGTGCAGAAGATCGGCCAGCCGTTCCTTTTTCTGCTTGCGGTTCACCGGCAGAAAGCCCTCGAATACCCAGCGGGAGGTGTCCTGCCCGGACACGGCCAGTGCCGTGACGCAGGCCGAGGCAGCCGGCACCGGCACCACCTTGATGCCGCGGGCCAGAGCGTCCCGCACGATCACCTCACCGGGGTCGGAAACGCAGGGCATGCCCGCATCGGAGCACAGCGCACAGCTCTCCCCTGCCTCGATGCGCTGCAGAATGGCCTCGCCCTTCTGCAAAGCGTGCTCGTAGTAGCTGACCATGGGCTTTTTCAGGCCCAGAAAGTTCAGCAGCTTCATGGTCACGCGGGTGTCCTCGGCGGCAATGAAGTCTGCCGCGCCAAAGGTGGCGGCCACCCGGGGCGGCATGTCGTCCAGGTTGCCGATGGGGGTTGCCACGATGTAAAGAGTTCCTGCCATAGTTACCTCCCGTAGAGCGCCGCTCCGGCGCTGATGAGCACATCCGGCTCCACACGCAGGCCGGTCTTGCGGTTTTTCTGGGCTTCCACAAGGAAAAGCCACGGGGCTGCGTCTGCCCGGTTCTTGACGAAGGCCAGCCGCTTGGGCTCCAGCCGGTGGGCCCGCAGCACATCCAGCACTTCGGCCAACCGCTCTGGCCGGTGGCACAGCGCCAGCCGCCCGCCGTCCTTCAACAGGCGGAACGCGCAGGCGCACACATCGTCCAGCGTGCAGGTGTTTTCGTGCCGGGCCAGCGCGTGGGCCGCATTCTGACTCTGAGGCCCGGCGGTAAAATAGGGCGGATTGCACGCACACACGTCAAAACTGCCCTCCCCCTGCCGGAAGGTGCGCAGGTCGGCGCAATGGGGCGTGATGTGGCCGATGTCTTGTTCAGTGACAGCATCGGCCAGCAGGGCGCTGCCCTCGGGTTGGAGCTCCAGCGCCGCACAGGGGCCGCGGTGGCCGCGGTCGTGCCACTCCAACGCCACGATGCCGCAGCCGGAGCACAGGTCGGCCGCCGTCTGGCTGCGTTTTGGCTCGCAAAAGCGGGCCAGCAGCAGCGCGTCCGACCCGAACCGGTGGGCAGGGGTGCAGTAGACCTTTGTTCTATTATACAAAACTTCGGTAGAATGTTCCATAGACAGTGTGCCGATTCCTCTCAGAAAAATAACCGGAATTGCTCCCGGAATTTGTGCAAAAACAAAAAGCAGCAGACCCGCCTGAACAGGTCTGCTGCCTTGGATGCGTTATTCCGGCAATGCCGCTGATTATTCAGCGGTGATTGCACCGGTGGGGCAAGCGCCCTCGCAAGCGCCGCAATCGATGCAAGCGTCTGCGTTCACAACTGCAACGCCGTTCTCAACGGCAACTGCACCAACCGGGCAAGCGCCCTCGCAAGCGCCGCAGCCAACACATGCGTCAGAAACCTTGTGTGCCATAATAAAATCTCCTTTTATCCCCGTGCCCGTTGTAATGTATGAAGAAATGTGTCAGGCACGGCTGTACACATCTCTCCGGAATTCATATCCTTGCCTGCATTTTAACAAAGCCGAAAAGAAAAGGCAAGACTAACCGTAAGCGCCCCGCACCAAAAGGAGATTTTTTGTTGGGTTGCACAAAAGCATGGGCTAACTTATGGACAAAATTGCCGGAGATTTTTGGCGAAAATCACGAAGAACGGTTAGTTTTACTTTACTAACCACTTGGATGCTCAGCCATTCTTCTCGCTGCGCTTTTTGGCGCAGCAGCCGCCTGCACAGCGCTTGTCGTCATCGGAGGAAGCCACCACCGGGGCGGGGTTGCGCACACCGGAATAATCGTCGTCCGGGTCGGGGCGGCGGGGTGCACGCTTGCCGCCGCTGATGTATTCGCACACGCCTACCTTGTAGTACCGGGGCGACAGGCTCTCGGTGCCGCAGCGCACCCGCAGATAGCCGGACACCGGGTTCACTTCCAGCACGGTGCCCAGACCGTCCGGGGTGCGCACGGTGCTGCCCACCATGGGCATGATGCTGTTCAGGTATTCGTAAGCGTTTTCCTCATAGGCCAGGCAGCACATCAGACGGCCGCAGGCACCGCTGATCTTGGTGGGGTTCAGCGACAGGCCCTGCTCCTTGGCCATCTTGATGGAAACGGGCTGGAAGTCCTTGAGGAAGCGGCTGCAGCAGAAGGGCTGGCCGCAGATGCCCAGACCACCGATCATCTTGCTCTCGTCGCGCACGCCGATCTGGCGCAGCTCGATGCGGGTGTGGAAGATGCCGGCCAGATCCTTGACCAGCTCACGGAAGTCCACGCGGCCGTCGGCGGTGAAGTAGAACATGATCTTGGAACGGTCGAGGGTATACTCGGCCTCCACCAGCTTCATCTCCAGCCCGTGGCGGGCAATGCAGTCCTGGCAGGTGCGGTAGGCGCGCTTTTCGTCCTCGCGGTTCTGGCGCATCCGGCGCACATCCACGCTGTCGGCCATACGGGTAATGGGCTTGAGGGCCTTGGGCACCGCCGCGTCGGCGATCTCCTTGACGCCCTGCACCACCTCGCCGCACTCGATGCCGCGGGCAGTCTCCACGATGACGTAATCGCCGGTACGGATATCCGCATCGGCAGGGTCAAAATAATAGCTTTTGCCGTTTTCTTTGAAACGGACCGAAATGACTTTTTTCATAGTTCTCCTCGTCTGCTGGTTCGCTCTATCGGGAAAAAGGCCGCAAAAGGGCCTATTACTCCATTCTGAACTCTAGTATACCATATTTAAAAGCACATTTCCACGCAAAAAACAAAATGCGCCCGGTGCAATGATCCGGCCCTCCGGACCGTATTTCAGGCGGAGTGTGACGGAATTTGGTCCCGAACAGACGGCAAAGATTAAAAGTTTTGCGAAAGAAAGCGGTTGGGTCTGTTGCAACCTTACATCTTCTGTGTATAATAGGAATGTTAAAGTGTGAACGACCCTTGCGGGGGATGACTGCGGTGCTGCGGCGCATGGCAGGGAAACGGTAGGAAAAATGGAAAAATTCAGTGTCAAAAAGCCATTCACGGTGCTGGTGGCCGTGGTGATGGTGCTGATCCTGGGCTTTGTGGCCATCACGAAGATGCAGACCAATCTGCTGCCCGACGTCAGCACGCCGTATCTGATGGTGGTCACCGTATACCCGGGTGCCAGCCCGGAGCGTGTGGAGAGCGAAGTGTCGGACGTGCTGCAGAACGCCCTCACGGTGCCCGGTGTGGAGAACATCACGGCCACCTCGGCGGAGAACTACAGCCTGCTGCTGATGCACTTCACCGATGATACCGACATGAACAGTGCCCTGGTGAAGGTGTCCAACAAGCTGGATCAGGCCAAGAGCGACCTGCCCAGCAGCTGCCTGACGCCCTCCATCATTGAGTACAGCCTGAACATGAACGCCTTCATGACCGTGGCGGTGAGCCGGGAGGGCAGCGACATCTACCAGATGTCGGAGCTGGTCAAGGACACGCTGGTGCCCTATGTGCAGCGCAAGGGCGGCGTGTCCAATGTGTCGTCCAGCGGTCTGGTGGAAAAGCTGGTGCAGGTGCAGCTGAATCAGGACAAGATCGACGAGATCAACGCCCAGCTGCTGGACCTGATCGACACCAAACTGGCGGACGCCCGTGCCCAGCTGGACAGTGCGGAAAGCCAGATCGCCGCCGGCCGCGCCGAATACGACCGGCAGATGAAGAACTTTGGCAACACCGTGTCCAACACGGTGCTGGCCTCCATGAGCACCGAGGTAGGCAACGCGGTGGATGTGGTGCGCAAGCAGGCCCAGGCGCTGATGGAAAGCGTGAACCAGCTCATTGCCGTGGTCAAGGAGCCGGAGATCCAGCAGGCACTGATCGAGGTGCAGCAGGGTCTGCAGAAGGTGCTGGACAAGTTCGACAACACCGGCATGCGGGACATCGACTCCCTGATCGAGGTCGTGTCCGAACTGCGTGACGTGACCGACAAGCTCACCGATGCCCTGCAGAAGCTGCAGGAGCGGGTGAACACCGAGACCGGTACGGAGGGCAGCAGCGCTGCTGATCTGGCGGACGAGCTGCAGCTGCAGCAGAGCCTGCAGGTGATCTACAGCACGCTGGAAGATACCATCAAGGCCATGGACAATGTGCCGCAGCTCATGAGCACCTTCTCCGGTGCACTGGGCAGCTTTACCCAGCAGCAGCTCAATGCCTACATGCAGTTCACCGAGGCCCGCGAGCAGCTCAACGAGTACGAAAAGCAGCTGGAAGAGGCCAAGCAGGAGTACGAGACGGCCCGCACCCAGGCGCTGGCCCAGGCGGATGTGCAGAAGCAGCTGGACATCAACACCCTGTCCACCCTGATCTACGCCCAGAACTTCTCCATGCCGGCAGGCTATGTGCAGGACGCCAGCGGCGAGTCCTGGCTGCTGAAAGTCGGCGAGGAGTACAACAGCGTGGATGACATTGCCGGTGCCCTGCTGCTGCATGTGGACGGCTACGGCGACGTGCGCCTGTCCGATGTGGCGGACGTGGAGGTCATCGACAACGCCGCCGACAGCTTCACCCGCCTGAACGGCGAACAGGCCGCCGTGCTCAAGATCTATAAAAACGCTACCTCCAGTGCCAGCGACGTTTCGGACAACTGCCTGAGCGCCTTCCAGGAGCTGGAAGCCCAGTACGACGGCCTGCACATCGTGGTGCTGTCCAACCAGGGCAACTATATCACCATCATCATCCGCAGCATCCTCACCAGCATGGCGGTGGGCGCTGCACTGGCCATCATCGTGCTGGCCATCTTCCTCAAGGACGTCAAACCCACGCTGGTGGTCGGCATCAGCATCCCGCTGTCGGTGCTGTTTGCCGTGGTGCTCATGTACTTTACCAATCTGGACATGAACGTCATGACCCTGGCAGGCCTCTCCCTCGGCATCGGCATGCTGGTGGACAACTCGGTGGTGGTCATCGAGAACATCTACCGCCTGCGCAGCCGGGGGGTCCCGGCGGCCCGCGCCGCCGTACAGGGCGCAAAGCAGGTAGGCATGTCCGTCATCGCCTCTACCCTCACCTCGGTGTGCGTGTTCCTGCCGGTGGTGTTCTCCTCCAGCATCGTGCGCAGCCTGATGCTGCCCATGTCGCTGTGCATCGGCTACTGCCTCATGGCATCCCTCATCGTGGCTGTCACCGTGGTGCCGGCGGCTGCCTCTACGGTGCTGAAAAAGGCCGAGCCCAAGCGGCTGGTCTGGTTTGAAAAGGTCCAGGACAAGTACGTCCAGAGCCTGAAATGGTGCCTGCAGCACCGTGCCGTGCCGCTGGCAGCTGCCGTGTTGCTGCTGGTGTTCAGCGGCTGGCAGGTGCTGAACATGGGCATCGAGCTTCTGCCCCAGATCACCAGCAACGAGGCGGTCATCACGCTGTCCACCGACGCAAGCCTGAGCAAGGAGGAATCCTACGTTGTAGCCGGCAAGGCCGTGGAAGCTGCCATGGCCGTGGACAATGTGACCGAGGTGGGCATCACCACCGACACCAGCGTGGCGGGCATGGACATCAGCCAGCTGGGCCTGCCCAGCACCATCACCGACCTGCTGGCTGCCGCCAGCAGCTACGGCAAATATCAAATCAACGTGATGCTGAAGGAGGATCTGTCTTCTCGTCAGATCGAGACCGCCCGGCAGGCGCTGGAAACCGCCATTGCCGGGGTGGAACAGTGTACCGGCACGGTGGAGATCTCCGGCATGACCGGGGAGCTCACCAGCCAGCTGTCCAGCGGTCTGTCCATCAAGATCTATGGTTCCGATGTGAACACCCTCACCGCCCTGTCGGAAAAGGTGGTGGACATCGTGAACAGCACCCCCGGTTTTGCCAACGCCACCAACGGCCTTGGTGCCGGTGACTCCACCATCATCCTGAAGGTGGACCGCGACAAGGTGCGCGCCTACGGCCTGACCGTGGCCGAGGTGTATCAGAAGATCGCCCAGCGGCTCACCACCACCGCCACGGCCCAGACCCCGGTGACGGTGGATGGCACCACCATGGACGTAAAGATCACCAATGATCTGGACCCCCTGACCAAGGAAAACATGATGGATATGACCTTTGACACCAGCGTCCTGAACACCGATGGCGAGACGGTGACCGGCACCTGTACCCTGGCTGACATTGCCACCTGGGAGACCGGCACCGCGCCGGACTCCATCACCAGCGAGAACCAGACCGAGTACGTCACCGTCACGGCCGACACGCTGGATGGCTACAACACCACCGTGCAGTCCCGCGTTCTGCAGAAGGCCCTGAACGAGTTTGCGGCCGGCAGCGAGATGCCGGAGGGCTGCAATTTCTCCATGGGCGGCGAGACCGAGAACGTGGACTTCATGGTCAGGGAAATGGTCCAGTGGATGGCTCTGGCCCTGCCCTTTGTGTATCTGGTCATGGTGGCGCAGTTCCAGAGCCTGCTGTCCCCCTTCATCGTGCTGTTTACCGTGCCGCTGGCCTTTACCGGCGGCCTGATCGGCCTGCTGGTCACCGGCCAGCAGCTCACCATGATCTCCCTCATGGGCTTCATCGTGCTGATGGGCACCGTCGTCAACAACGGCATCGTGTTCGTGGACTACGCCAACCAGCTGCGCATGGGCGGCATGGAGCGGCGCGCCGCGCTGACCGCCACCGGCAAGACCCGTATGCGCCCCATCCTGATGACCACCCTGACCACCGTGCTGGCCATGCTGCAGATGGTGTTCAGCGGCGATATGGCCAGCCAGCTGATGAGCGGCATGGCCATCGTGATCATCTGCGGCCTGAGCTACGCCACCCTGATGACCCTGTATATCGTGCCCATTCTGTACGATGTCCTGTTCAAAAAGCCGCCGCTCAGTGTGGATGTGGGCAGCGACGACGATCTGGACGACATCCCGGACGATGCCGCCGAGTTCATCGCGGCACAGGGTGCCGCACAGCCCCAGCCGTAAAAGAAATTTCTGTTTGGAGCACCTCGTATCCTGTCTGTTGGGATATGGGGTGCTTTTTTGTGCGGCAGCACCGGTGGTGTTCTATAATTCCTACAAAAAATCCCCTGAAAAATTGGATGCAAATTCTAAAAGGATGCTCACACAAACACGCAAAACTGTGATATAATCATAAATACAGTAGAAAGACGGGGGCAGTCTGCCCGGCCGTGTGTTCCAAAAATCCTTAGGAGGCGATGCCCAATGGCACAGATCCGCTCAAAGCCCTTCGGAGTGACCAAAGAGGGCGCGAATGTAACGGAGTATACCCTGTCCAACCCCGGCGGATTGTCGGTGAGTGTGCTGGACTACGGCTGTGTGATCAAAAACATTATCGTACCGGCCAAAAACGGCCCGGTGGATGTGGTGATCGGCCACGACACCATGGCCGATTACGAGGCGGACTTCCTGTCCCCTTCCAGCACCTGCTGCGGTGCGTTCGTGGGGCGCTACGCCAACCGCATTGAGAATGCAGAGTTCAGCGTGGGCGGCGCGACCTACAAGCTGGAGGCCAACAACGGCCCCAACCACCTGCACGGCTGCTTCAACCGCAAGCTCTACCGGGTCAAATCCTTTGGCGACACCCTGCTCATGGAGGCCGAAAGCCCCGACGGCGAGGATGGATTCCCCGGCAACCTGAAGATCGCGGTGCGCTATACCCTCACCGAGGACAATGCATTCCGCATGGATTACCGCGTCTCTTCCGACGCGGACACCATCGTGAACCTGACCAACCACAGCTACTTCAATCTGGACGGCGGCGGCGACGTGCTGAACCAGAAGCTGCGCATCTACGCTTCCCGCTATCTGGAAGGCAACAATCAGTGCTGTCCCACCGGTGCCATTCTGCCGGTGGCGGACACGCCCATGGACTTCACCGCGGGCAAGCTCATCGGCCGGGAGATCGACACCGGCTTTGCCCAGACCACCATGGTGGGCGGCGGCTATGACCACTGCTACGTCATCGACCGCGCCCGTGGTTCTAGCCAGAGCATCTGCGCCTGGGCCACCAGCGACAAGACCGGCATCAGCATGAAGCTGTACACCACCCAGCCGGGCATCCAGCTGTACACGGCCAACTTCCTGCAGGACTGCCCCAGCCCCGGCAAGGGCGGCAAGCCGCTGCAGAAATACGGCGGCTTTGCGCTGGAAACGCAGCACTACCCCTGCAGCCCCTCCCACCCGGAGTTCCCCTCCACGGTGCTGCGGGCCGGCAAGGTGTTCCGCGCCACCACCACCCTGCGCTTCTTCACCGGCAAGCAGTGCGGGAAACTGTAACGACCCAGAACGGACGGCTGCCGGAAACGGACAGCCGTCCGTTTTCTTTCTCCCATTTGCACAAAGAGGGCCATCCATCCATTTGCGGCAGACAAAAAATGCTTTGAAATCAGAAATTGCAAAATTGAAGATGCAACAAAATTGCATGTAAATAAAAACCGCGTCCCTTGATTCTGCGCAGAGAACGTTGTATTCTTTAAGCAGGCCGGGGCACGCCCGGCCGCAGCTGAACAAGTGATAAGTGAGAGAGGTACTGGACTATGGCAATTTTGGTTTCCGGCGGTGCCGGCTATATCGGCAGCCACACCTGCATCGAACTTCTGAATGCCGGCTATGACGTGGTCGTGGCAGATAACTATTATAACGCTTCCCCCGTGGTGCTGGACCGCGTGAAGCAGATCACCGGCAAGGACTTCCGCTTCTACAATGCGGACATGACCAAGCACGAGGACGTGGAGAAGATCTTCACCGAGTGCCCGGACATCACCGCCGTCATCCAGTTTGCCGCTTACAAGGCGGTGGGCGAGAGCGTGTCCAAGCCCATCGAATACTACTATAATAACCTCAACTGCACTCTGGTCATCCTGGACGTGATGCGCCGCCACAACTGCAAGAACTTCGTGTTCAGCTCTTCGGCCACCGTCTACGGCGACCCCGCCAGCGTGCCCATCACCGAGGACTTCCCCGTGGGTGCCACCACCAACCCCTACGGCACCACCAAGGCTTTCACTGAGCGCATCCTGCAGGATGTCTGCAAGGCCGACCCTAGCCTGAACGTGGCCCTGCTGCGCTACTTCAACCCCATCGGTGCCCACAAGTCCGGTCTCATCGGCGAGGACCCCAACGGCATCCCCAACAACCTGATGCCCTACATCGCCAAGGTGGCGGTCGGCAAGCTGGAAAAGGTGCATGTGTTCGGCAACGACTACCCCACCCCGGACGGCACCGGCGTGCGCGACTACATCCATGTGGTGGACCTGGCCCGCGGCCATGTGTGCGCCATCCGGAAGCTGGAAACGAACTGCGGCCTGTTCATCTGCAACCTGGGCACCGGCAAGGGCTACAGCGTGCTGGAAGTGCTCCACGCCTTTGAAAAGGCCTGCGGCAAGCAGATCCCCTACGTCATCGACCCGCGCCGCCCTGGCGATATCGCTGAGTGCTACGCCGACCCCACCAAGGCCAAGAACGAGCTGGGCTGGGTGGCACAGTACGGCATTGAGGACATGTGCGCCGACAGCTGGAACTGGCAGCAGAAGAACCCCGACGGCTACAACACCGCAAAGTAACGCATGATCTCCAAAAGCCGTGCATTCTCTGAAAAGAGTGCACGGCTTTTTTTGTTACGGAACGATTGGAAATCCCCTCCGCTTCGCTCTGGGGATATTCAGCGGAAAATTTATTTTTATATTGGCGTTTGTCGCGGCCTGCGGGCCGCTCCAAACGCATTTTCACCAGAGGGTCGTAACGGGAAGCGGCATCTGCTGCCGGTAACTGTTCTGCTGTTCCTGCTGCGCGTCGGCTGCAAAGCCGGCAGCAGCCGATGCCATCATCCGTAACGACCCCATCTGTGAAAAGGCAAATCCGGCAGGGCCGCAGCCCTGCCGGATTTGCAAACTTAAAAATAGTATTTCCGCTGATATAGCCAGAGCGAAGCGGAGGCTATTTTAAATCGTATTTTCTCTGCTCTTCTATTGACAACGACACAGAGTTAGCCTATATTACTATTGTTCGCAAAAGCTAACATTTTTCGCTCAAAGGAGCATGAAATATGACACTGAAAGAATTGCAGATCGGCAAGAGCGCGGTGGTGGACACGGTGGGCGGCACCGGGGCGCTGCGGCAGCATTTTCTGGATATGGGCCTTGTTCCGGGGGCGCAGGTCACCCTGATCAAGCTGGCCCCCATGGGCGACCCCATGGAGCTGCGCATCCACGGCTATGAGCTGACCCTGCGCCTGGATGACGCCGCACAGATCGGCATCATCCCTACCGAAAAGGTCCCGGCGGCCCCCGCTTTGGTGGATGATAAGATGGTGGACCACCCGGGTCTGGGCGAGGGCGGCAAGTACCACATCAAAAAGGGCGAGCATCCCCTGCCGGACGGCACGACCCTGACTTTTGCGCTGGCCGGCAATCAGAACTGCGGCAAGACCACCCTGTTCAACCAGCTTACCGGTTCCAACCAGCATGTTGGCAACTTCCCCGGTGTGACGGTGGACCGCAAGAGCGGTGCCATCAAGGGCCACCCGGAAACGGAGGTCACCGATCTGCCGGGCATCTACTCCATGTCGCCCTACTCCAGCGAGGAGATCGTCACCCGGCAGTTCATCATCGGCGAAAAGCCCACCGGCATCATCAACATCGTGGACGCCACCAACATCGAGCGCAACCTCTACCTGACCATGCAGCTGATGGAGCTGGATATCCCCATGGTGCTGGCGCTGAACATGATGGACGAAATGCGCGGCAACGGCGGCACGGTGCGCATCAACAAGATGGAAGCCATGCTGGGCATCCCGGTCATCCCCATCTCCGCCGCCAAGAACGAGGGCGTGGACGAGCTGGTAGACCACGCCGTCCATGTGGCAAAGTATCAGGAGCGCCCCGGGCGGATGGATTTTTGCAGCGAGGATGACCACGGCGGCGCGGTGCACCGCTGCATCCACGGCATCCTGCACCTCATTGAGGATCACGCCAAGGCGGCGGGCATTCCGGTGCGTTTCGCCGCCACCAAGCTGGTGGAGGGCGACCCCCGCATTGAGGAAGCTCTGAAGCTGGACCCCAACGAAAAAGAAATGATCGAACATATCATCGTGCAGATGGAGCAGGAGCGCGGGCTGGACCGCGCCGCCGCCATTGCGGATATGCGGTTCTCCTTTATTCAGGAGCTGGTGGCGCAGACGGTGGTAAAACCCCACGAAAGCAAGGAGCAGCTGCGCTCCAACCGCATCGACAAGTTCCTTACCGGCAAGTACACCGCCATCCCGGCCTTTATCGCCATCATGGGTCTGGTGTTCTTCCTCACCTTCAACGTCATCGGCCTGTTTTTCCAGAACCTCATGGAGATGGGCATCGACGCCCTGACCGGCATTGTGGACACCGCCCTGACCAACTGGAACGTCAACGCGGCGGTGCACTCGCTGGTCATCGACGGCATCTTTACCGGCGTGGGCAGCGTGCTGAGCTTTCTGCCCATCATCGTGGTGCTGTTCTTCTTCCTCTCCATGCTGGAGGATACCGGCTACATGGCGCGTGTCGCCTTTGTGATGGATAAGCTGCTGCGCCGCATCGGCCTGTCCGGCCGCAGCATCGTGCCCATGCTCATCGGCTTTGGCTGCACGGTGCCCGGCGTCATGGCCAGCCGTACCCTGCCCTCGGAGCGGGACCGCAAGATGACCATCCTGCTCACCCCGTTCATGAGCTGCTCGGCCAAACTCCCCATCTACAGCCTGTTTGCGGCAGCGTTCTTCCCGGATTATGCGGGCCTTGTCATGGTGCTGCTGTACTTTGGCGGCATCGTGGTGGGCGTGCTGGCGGCGCTGCTGCTCAAGAGCACCGTGTTCCAGGGCGAGGCTGTGCCCTTTGTGATGGAGCTGCCCAACTACCGCCTGCCCGGCCTGAAAAACGTGGCCCAGCTGCTGTGGGAAAAGGCCCGCGACTTCCTGCAGAAAGCCTTTACGGTCATCTTTGCGGCCACCATCGTCATCTGGTTCCTGCAGAACTTTGACCTGCAGCTCAGCCTGACGGCCTACCCGCAGGACAGCATCCTGGCACAGATCGCCGGCGATATCGCCCCGCTGTTTGCGCCCCTGGGCTTTGCGGACTGGCGGGTGTCCACGGCCCTCATCACCGGCTTTATGGCCAAGGAGAGCGTTGTATCCACCCTGCTGATCCTCTTTGGTTCCACGGCGGCCCTGTCGGCGGCTTTGACCCCGGCACAGGCGGCTCCCCTGCTGGTGTTCTGCCTGCTGTACACCCCCTGCATTGCGGCTGTGGCCGCAGTCAAGCGGGAACTTGGCGGCAAGTGGGCCACCATTATGGTGGTGAACCAGTGTGTCGTGGCCTGGGTCTGTGCCCTGCTGGTGCGGCTTGTGGCTGTGATGCTCTTCTGAAGCGAATAAAATAGAAAAAACCGTTGTAAACTCCCCCAGTCATCGCTGCGCGATGACAGCCCCCTCGGAGATGGGGCCTTTGGCGTGACCGGAAAGCGTTCCGCTCTGCCAATGGCTCCCTCCTTGAGGGAGCTGTCGAGCGTATGCGAGACGGAGGGAGTTTTTCTGTTCCGGAAAAACTTGACAACCGTGCAGTGTTGCACTATAATACTTCAAAAATGAATGATTCAAAAATGAAAGGAGAGCTCGGCGTGAATCCGAACATGGAATTTGCCATCAAGACCGCGCAGGCCTACAATGCGGTCTGCAAGCCCCTGTGTCAGGAGCTGAAGCTGCCGCAGACGGCCTTTGATATCCTGATGTTCCTTGCCAACAACCCGGACCGCAGAACGGCCAGCGACATCGTGGAGTTCCGCCATATCAAGGCAAATCTGGTGTCGATGAATGTAGACCGGCTGGTGAAGGAGGGGTATCTGGAACGGCGCGCTGTTGCGGGCGACCGCCGCAAGACCGAGCTGCTCTGCACCGAAAAGGCCCGCCCGGTCATCGAGCGGGGCCGCGCGGTGCAGAATGCGTTCTTTGCGCGGCTGCTGACCAACACCGACGAGCCGACCCGGGAGGCCTTTTTCCGGACCATGGAAATCATCGGGAAAAATCTGGACGATATTTTAAAGGAGAATGCATGAGATGAACGTGTTGTTTCCCGTTCTGGTCACCTTTTTTGCCGGCATGGGGGCCGGCCTTGGCACCGGCTTTGCCGGCATGAGCGCGGCGGCGGTCATCAGCCCCATGCTCATCACTTTCCTGCACATGGACCCCTACATGGCGGTGGGCATCGCCCTTTCGTCGGATGTGCTGGCCAGTGCCGTCTCGGCCTATACCTACCATAAAAACAAGAACCTCGACATCAGGAACGGCCTGATCATGATGGCCAGCGTGCTTGCCTTCACGGTGGTGGGCAGCTGGGTGGCCAGCAAGGTGCCCTCGGCCACCATGGGCGGCTTTTCCGTGTTCATGACCTTCCTGCTGGGCGTCAAGTTCATCCTGCGGCCTGTCATGACCACCAAGGAGGCCATGGAGGGGGTCAGCCCCCAGAAGCGTGCGGTGCAGTCGTTGGTGTGCGGCGTGCTCATTGGCTTTATCTGCGGCTTTATTGGGGCCGGCGGCGGCATGATGATGCTGCTCATCCTCACCAGCGTGCTGGGCTACGAGCTCAAGACGGCTGTGGGCACCAGCGTGTTCATCATGACCTTCACCGCCCTGACCGGTGCGGTCTCCCACTTTATGATCGGCGGCGCACCGGATTGGGGCGTCTGGATGCTGTGCGTGCTGTTTACCCTGCTGTGGGCACGCATTGCAGCTGTGTTTGCCAACAAGGCCACCCCCAAGACCCTGAACCGTGCCACCGGTGTCGTGCTGGTGGTGCTGGGCATCGTCATCATGGGCTTCAAGCTGCTGGCATAAAAGAATCTTTCCAATAACAAAAACCGCCTGTGCGTCGGCACAGGCGGTTTTGGCTTTTACGGGTTTACTTCTCCTCGATGGTGGAGCGCTCGATCACCCAGTCGGCAGCGCGGCGGATGGCCTCGGTGCGCTTCAGAGCGGGGATGTTGGTCTTTTCGCGGATCTCCTCCACGGTCTTTTTGGTGCGCTCGGCACGCTCGGCGATCATCTTGTCGATCTCCTCGTCGGTGGGCACCAGATTTTCCTGCTGTGCGATCTGCAGCAGAGCCATGCGGGCACGGGTGTTCTTCTCGGCACCGGCGTGCAGCTTGGCGGTAAAGCTCTCACGGGTCTCGTGGATCTGGCTCAGATAGCTGTTCAGGGTCATGCGCTGCATCTGCAGCTGCTGCTGCACGTTCTGCATCTCCTGCTGGTAGGTGCTCTCCACCAGAACGCTGGGCAGCTCGCCCTCAGCGGCGTCGGCCAGCTTGGCCAGCACCTGATCCTTGGCGTGGTTCAGCGCACCGCCGTGACGGCCGTCGTACAGCTGCTTGCGCACCTTCTCGCGGAACTCTTCCATGGTGTCCACGCCGCCCACTTTCTTGGCAAAGTCGCTGTTCATGGAAGGCAGCTGGCGCACGCACACGTCGTGCAGCTTGATCTTGAACACCACAGCCTTGCCGGCCAGCTCCTTGGAGCGGTAACGCTCCGGGAAGGTGACGTGGATGTCGAATTCGTCGCCTGCCTTGTGGCCCAGGATGCCGTCCTCAAAGCCGGGGATCATGCGGCCGCTGCCCAGCTGCACAGACTGGTTCTGTGCGGTGCCGCCCTGGAAGGCCACGCCGTCCAGCAGGCCCTCAAAGTCCATGTGCACCACGTTGCCCTTCACGGCCGGGCCCTTGTGGGGCACCAGCTCGGCGGCAGCGTTGCGGCGGCGCTCCAGCACCGCGTCGATCTCCTTGTCGGTCACGGCGGGAGTGACGCACTCCACCACAAAACCGGTGGTCTGGGTCAGGTTCAGCTCCGGCTGCAGGGCCACGGTGGCGGTGGCTACAAAGCCCTCGTCCTTTTTCACGCTCACCAGGTCGTAGCTGGGCTCGTCCACCGGGTGGAAGCCGTGCTCGGCCAGCGCAGCGTCGTACAGTGCGGGCACGTCCTTGTCCATCAGGTCGTTGATGGCGTCGTACCAGAAGGTGTGCTCACCGCGGTCGGCCTCGATTTGGGCACGGTCGGCCTCGCCTTTTTCAAAGCCCTTGATCGTATAGTTGGCGCGGGTGCGCTCATACACCGCGTTGGATGCGGCTTCCAGTTCTTCGGCGGTGGCGCTGAAGGTCATTTTGCAGACGCTCTTTTCAGGAGTTTCCACGCTTACCAGTTTCATAGGATTTACCCTCCGTATTGTCCTCTGCAGGGGAATACCGGGCTGCGCACCATGCCCTGCGGCATGTCCGGCCCGGCCCCTGTGTCCCTGCCAGGATGCAATTTCAAACATATAGTAAAGTTATTATAGCACAAGATAGCGAAAAGCGGTATAATAAAAATCATAAAATATGCCATTCCGGTATTTTTGCCCCGCCCTCCCCCGGCGGGACAGAGAAAGGATGTAGATGTCATGCGACTTTTCGACGTTCTGGGCCCGGTGATGATCGGGCCGTCCTCCAGCCATACCGCCGGTGCCGCGCGGATCGGCTACACGGCCCAGAAGCTGCTGGGCGAGGTGCCGGCAAAGGCGGACATCGGCCTGTACGGCAGCTTTGCCACCACCGGCAAGGGCCACGGCACCGACCGGGCGCTGGTGGCGGGCCTGCTGGGCCTGCGCCCGGATGATCCCCGCCTGCCGGACAGCTTTGCGCTGGCAGAGGAACAGGGCATGACCTTTACGATCCACCCGGTGGAGCTGCGCAGCGCCCACCCCAATACGGCGGTGCTCCATCTTACCGCCCGCAGCGGCCGGGAGCTGTCGATCAAGGCCGCGTCGGTGGGCGGCGGCCGCATCCGGGTCACCGAGATCGACGGGGTGCCCGCCGACTTCGGCGGCGACAGCAACACCCTGATCATCCACAACGAGGACACCCCCGGCTGCATCGCCGAGGTGACCATGTCGCTGGCGCTGCGGCGCATCAACATTGCGTCCATGCAGGTGTTCCGGGCGGCGGTGGGCCGCTACGCGGTCATGGTACTGGAATGCGACTCCCACATCCCCCACACGCTGGAACAGCAGCTGGCCGTGATGCCGGGCCTGCTCAAGGTCACCTGCCTGAATGTGGACGAGCCGGAAGGAATGGAGGAATGAGCCGTGTCGTTTTTGTCCTGTGAAGAGATGCTGGCGGCCGCCCGCAGCCAGAAGATCACGCTGGCCGAAGCCGTGCTGCGCAGCGACCTGGATGAGAGCCGCCTGACCGAGGAGCAGAGCCGTGCGGCCATGCACCACCTGTGGCAGGTGATGCAGGCCACCAGCCGGGAGTACGACCCGGCCCAGCGCAGCCGCAGCGGGCTTTCCGGCGGCGATGCCGCCAAGGTGGAACAGGCTCACAAAGAAGGAAAGCTGCTGGGCGGCGATTACCTGTCCGCTGTGACCGCCGAGGCCCTCAAGACCGCCGAGTGCAACGCCTGCATGAAGCGGATCGTGGCGGCCCCCACGGCGGGCAGCTGCGGCGTGCTCCCGGCGGTGCTGCTGCCGCTGGCCCGCGCCGGAGAAGCGGACGAAGAGGCCGTCTGTGAGGCCCTCTATGTGGCAGCAGGCTTCGGGCAGGTCATTGCAGCCCGGGCCACACTGGCCGGTGCCGAGGGCGGCTGTCAGGCCGAGGTGGGCGCTGCCAGCGCCATGGCCGCCGCTGCCCTGTGCAGCCTGAAGGGCGGCACACCGGAACAGTGCGCCGCCGCTGCTGCCATGGCGTTGGGCAACCTGCTGGGCCTGGTGTGCGACCCTGTGGCGGGCCTGGTGGAAGTGCCCTGCGTCAAGCGCAACGTAGTGGGTGCCGTGAACGCCGTGTCCTGCGCCAATATGGCGCTGGCCGGAGTGGACTATGCTATCCCCTGCGACGAGGTCATTGACGCCATGGGTCGCGTGGGCAGTCTGCTCTCCCCGGACCTGCGCGAGACCGGCCAGGGCGGCCTTGCCGCCACGCCCACCGGCGTAAAGATCGCCCAGCGCCTCGCACAGGAGGGCTGATGAGCCCTTTGATATGATATAGAAAAAAGTCCGGAAAGACGCTCTATTCAAAAAAGAATCGAAAAAATTCAAAAAACCTGTTGACAAACCCGACTCTGCGTGATAAAATACATCATGTTCCGACCGGAACGTATGCGTTGGTAGCTCAGCTGGATAGAGTGACTGACTACGAATCAGTAGGCCGGGGGTTCGAGTCCCTTCCATCGCACCAGAAAATGCCGTGAAATCGAAAGATTTCATGGCTTTTTTGTTTTTCTGGCAGAGTCTGCACACTTTTGCACATCTCCTGCACACTTTACAAAAAAGCCATGTTATCTTTGCATCGCTTGCACAGCGTGTATTTCGCTGCACAAAAAAGAGAATTTTACGCGAAGAGCACCCGCGTCAGCTCGCGGCGTTCCTCTGCGTCCATCTGCCGGATGGCTTCAAGGATCATTTTACCCGTGATTTTTGTTGCCACCGGCGTTTTGTTTTCCGGGGGTTCCTGCGGCTTTGCACCTGCTACGTCCTGCGTGTAGAAGTCGGCTTCGATCTTCTCGGTTAACTCCAACCGGGGCTTGTCCTGCGTGTGGGCGTAGGTGTCCATCAGGACGGTGGCGGTTGCATGGCCGGTGTTGCCCTGCACCGACTTGAAGTCACCGCCAGACTGCAGCAGCTGGTAGGTGGCACTGGAATGGCGCAGACCGTGGAACACGATCTTCTCAAACTCCGGGTGTTCTGCTCGCCACTGCCGATACCACTTAGTCAGAACGTCCGGGGCAATGGGTAAGCCGTCTGGTAAGCGGAACAGCTGACCGC
>ERZ1673703.928-NODE-928-length-28558-cov-15.648458_pt1 | contig 28558 bp, 19 predicted proteins | sample MGYA00580233_ERZ1673703 | MGnify/ENA primary metagenome ERZ1673703 (study PRJEB41218, sample SAMN15661748) | gut metagenome | host: Homo sapiens | place: Canada: London | collected 2015-08-20/2019-03-30 | study: EMG produced TPA metagenomics assembly of... | reverse complement strand
GGTGCCTCGTACCAGATGTAACCGATGAGGGCTGTATAGTACAGCTTCTCCGCCTTCACCCAAAAATCTTCGCCGGACTTATCGCCATCTCCCTTCGTGTTGACGATGATCGTATTGACCAGCTTGAGGATGTCCTTCTCGCTGCGGATGTACGCGAATGGGTTGTAGTGCATGGATTTTTTGAAATTGATGGTGTTCAGCGACTTGATGACATAGCCGCCCTTTTCGAGCATCTTGCCGCACTCCACCAGCACTGTACCCTTCGGGTCAGTGACCACATAGGAACTGTGCATCTGCATCAGGTTCGGCTTCACGAAAAAGCGCGTCTTGCCTGAGCCGGAACCGCCGATGACAAGGATATTTTTGTTGCGGGCGTATTTCGGCTGCTTCGGGCGGCTGTTCATGGTCAGGAACTCCGTCTGCGTCAAGATGACGTTGTTCGAGAACTCCGGGTCCATGTACGGCTTGATGTCCTCTGGCTTGCCCCATCGTGCAGATCCGTATTCTTCGCCCTGCCGGAACTTCTTGCGGTTTTTGCCCTTGACGTAGACCGCCAGCTTGAGCAACACGCCAGCCGACAGACCAACGAGCAGATCGACGGGATGAAAGCTGGGCAGCGGATTTGCAAAGGCAGTGCCGAACACGGCAAAGCCGTTTGTCAGCTTGTCGATGAACTCCGTGCCGGGGGCGAGACGGAACACAGCGGCGATCTTATCCGCAAAGTAGAAGGCAAAGGCATACGGAAGGTTCAGAAGAATGAGCTTCTTCACATCGGGTTTGTTCACAGCTCCACACCCCGATCCTTGGTCTTGACCTTGACTTTCTCCTTATGCTGCGCCTTGCTTTGGGCTTTCTCCTGATCCAGCTTGTGCCGGATGGACGGCTGTTCCTTCTGCTTGACCGTCTTGGCGGAGAACTCTTTGAAGGCGGCGGTCATGACATCAACGTCCCGTCCCTTGAAGAAGACAAGATAGCTGGGCGGCTCTATGGAAACATCCTTCTTGAGCGCAAAGTCCAAACCGTATTTGCTGGCAGTCCGCTCAAAGGACTTGATGTTGCCGTCCGTTACTTCGATGTTGGAGATGGCGGCGTTCTGGCTCATCAGATGCTTGATGGACTGTTTGCCGCGATAGGTTTTGGGCTGCTGCATCTGCTTCTGCGCCGTCTCGATCTCCTGAACGAACTTGTCCAGAGCCTTTTTCAGCACCTCGGCAGAGATTTTGCCGCCTTTGATCATGATTGCAACAACTTTGGTGTTGACTTCATCCTGCATTGCAGTGATACCTCCTTTCCTTGGAATGATTGCGGGGATGCTGCCTCAGCTAAGGCGGCACACCCGGCAGATGAATGAATATGACCATGTAAAGCCCTCCTTTCAGGCATAAAAATAGCCGCCAGCGTTTCGCTTGCGGTTTACCAGCCGTTGAAATCATGATTGACCTTTGCGGAGTAGAAGTTGTCCATCGTTGCCGGAGCGTTATAGAGTGTGGTCAGGAGATATGCCCTGATGTTCCGAATGTTGGACGGACATTCCTTCATTGCATGGAAGACATACTCGATGTGGCTGCTGTCCAGCTTGAGAAAACGGGACTTGACCACTTGCTGAGGCATATCCTCGCCATTGATGCGGATGGTCGGCGCAGTTGAGCAAACGGCATCCAGCATAATCTCGACAATTTCACCGAGTCGGTCTCCGTCAGGGCGGTCTTTCATAATCTCGTATTCGATGTTCTCTTCGATAATTTCTCTGTATTGCTCTCGCTCATCCATCCAATCAGTCCTATCGTTTCTGCGCCCTGTGCCTGAGTGATTGATAGATGGAGTATTGTTCAAGTGAGTATTTTCTTGGTGTGTAATTACTTGGTTCGTATTTATTTGCATCGGGTTTCCCGATGTCGGGACATCCGTTGCCGGTTTTACCGGTATCGGCTTTTCCGATGACGGTGAATCCAACGCCGGTTTTGACAACTCCGGTATTTCAAAGACAAGATACTCACTTTGCGCCATTCTGCCGTTTTTGTCCCTACGCTGACGCCTGATGATATAACCGGCATCCTCCAATTCCTGCACAGCAGAGCGAACGCCGTCAATGCCGTCCGCGTTGAGCTTGGCAAGCCCCTTGAGGGAGTAGTCCCATTCATCCGGAAGGCTGAGGATTTTCGACATCAGCCCAACAGCCTTGAGGGAGAGCTTCTTGTTGCGAAGATGGTGATTGCTCATCATCGTGAAGTTCTCGATCTTGGGGACTCTGAAAACTGCCATAAAATCACCTTGCCATCTTGGGAAGCAGCTCTTCGCCGCACTTTTTCTGGAACTTCATTCGGATGACATCCTTGCCCTTCGGCGTGAAGTAGGTCTGAGAACCGGTGTAGCAGTACGTCACAAAATCGCGGACGATGAACAGTCCGGCATTGCTGTCCTTGTTGTAGGGAAGAAGCTGACCGGTGGGAGAGCGGAATAGGTACTTTTCTCTAAGAAGGAACTGGACGAACTTGCGCTCCGGGATTTTCAGTTCCTTCGCCGTTGTTCTAATATTGGTACAGTCATCCGGATTGATAAAGGCATCGTAGTAATCGGCTTTGGGCTTTGCAGTGTTCAGCTCAACCTCAAGAGCCTTTACGCGATTCTTTTCTCGAATCAACGCCTGAGCGAACTCCATGATGACCGCCGGTTCCTTCTGAATGCGTTCCAGAAGGGAGTCCGTCATGTAGCCGCCGGTCTTGCGGATGGTGGGGACAACTTCATCGAACAGCCAGTGTTCAAACTTCTCAGCAGCAGGGAGTTTGCTGTGAACAATCAGTCGGTAAACATCGCCCTCCGGTATATAGGAAAGGGACTGCATACCACCGCTTGTAAGGGTGTCCCGTTTTAGGACACCCTTGCAGTGATCAATAATTGCTTTTCCGGGTCGGGCATATCCAAGCGCTTTCGCAATATCTGAACCGCAGAACAGGAGTGTTTCCCCTTCGAGGATCGTTCGCACCTCACCGAACTGTTCATTCTTGAAGACTTCGATTTTGTTATTCATGACTGACTTCCTTTCCGGCAGCAGATGTGCCATTTTGATTTTTGAGAGTAGAAACGGGCTTGCAGCAGTAGGGACACTCTACAAACACGCAGGACTGATATTTCCAGAAGGGACGATGAAAGCGGCAGCTTCGGCACTCAGGGAGAATGCCATCTGCGCCGCTGTCAAAATGCTCAAAGCCGGGTGTGGTCTGCATCAGCAATTCCAGTGCTTGCAGATCACCGGCTGTCATGCGTTTCATGCTTAAAAACTCCTTTCTTTCGCCGCATCGCCAGCAGATATTCCGGCTTTTGGGCAACAAAAAAAGAGGGTTTGCTTCTTACTCCAAATTGGAGAAGAAACAAACCCTCTTCGTTTACGATGTAGTTCAGATGATTTCTCGGATGGTATGAATGACACCGAGCAGCAGCCCGATGAAGAAGGCAAGTCCTCCGATGAGACCGCCTATGATTAAGTTCAATGCGAAGATGCCGACTGAGCCGGAGATACCATAACCGCTGGGAATGAGCCAGAGGCACATCCTCCGGATGCCGAACGGTAATCCAACGCAGATCCACATAAGGAAGTAGTCGCATACGCCGTCAGGCATATAGATCGGCTTGAGAAATGACGCGAGGCAGAACGCAAGCGTGATCGGAAGCACAACCTCCTTCAAGAAGACTTTGATAGCACCCACTATATCCTCCTTCTGCCGGAAGTGTGCAGCAGCACCCTCCGGCTTGCTTGATTATTGTGAAAGTCCTTTGTTTTCGGTCAAAAAAAGAAGGGACTAAGCCAGAATGCCTTGGGTTTCAAGGTCTTTCTGATTTAGTCCTATTATCGCACAATAATCCTTCACCACAATGCACTTGATTTTCTTCTGCCGCACATCGTTCATCAGGCGGGTAAATGCAGGCCGCTTAAAATTCGTTCCCGTAAAACCATTGTCGAAGTAGGTGTCCACATAACTCAGTTCACTGCTGCGATTGATATAATCCTGCACCAGCGCGATCTGCGTTTCCATGCTTTCTTCTTTTTCTTCATCCTCAACAGAAAGCCGCCCATAGATTGCCGCAGGCATTTTTGCTTCTTCCAGTTCCGGGAGCAGCACAGAAACTGCCGCCTGTTCCGGCTGCGGGAGATTTTTTCTACTCTTTCGTGCCACTGTCTGTACCCTCCACTTCTATCCGACTAAGCATCTGTTTCCATTCATCCGTTTTCATGGTCAGGCTGATTTCTGCCTGTCCATCGTCCAGTAATGTAACCGTGACCTGCTCGATATACTTTTTGACAAAATTACGGTCAAGTTCCTCCGGGGTCTTATACTGTGCCATCTGCTGAATCCATGGATTGCGCAGGCTCAACGCCCGTTCCCATACCAGCGTATCTTCCATAATTGCCGTAAGCCGCTCATTCAGTTTCCGATGCGCTTCTTCATAGTCCATCAGTTCCGCATGGTACTGTTCTTCGGTGATTTCATTTGCCATATAACTTTCATACAGCGGCACACGGCGAAACTGTTCCATATTCAGTTCGGCCAGAATGGACTTCATCTGCACCGACTTTTCAGCTCGGACTACCTCGATTGCTTTCCTGCCTGCTCCCTGCTGAATCGCTGCAGTCAGCTTTTCTTCTTCCAGAAGTTCCAGTTCCAGAGCATCCATCACATTTTTATAAATGGTAGCTGCCGGAACTTTCAGATTCTTTCCGTTTTCCTTGTGTGCGCGGCAGTAACGGCAATAGAAAAGTTCTTCCCCTGTTTTCTTATCCTTGTGCCAGCAGAGTGCGCGTCCACAGGTGCAGACAATGTGCTTTGCCAGCGGGTTCGGTTTTTTGTAGCTTTTCCGAATGGAGATTTTGTTTTCGTCCTCGCGCATATTGCACGGGAACGCCTGAAACTGTTCTTTGGTTATGTATGGTTCGTGGCAGTTTTCTGCAATGATCTGGCGGCTTCCATTTGCCGCCGCACCCGTATAAGTCGGGTTTCGGAATAAGCACCTCAACATATCCGTTGTCCACTGGTCTGGTTCTGCATCATAAGGCTTTCCCAAAATTCTCTTTTTGTGTCTCATTGGGGGTTCAACACCCTGCTCATTTAACCACTTTGCAATGTCACGCATTTTCTGACCGGACGCATATCTGGAAAAAGCCTCGCTTAAATAAGGAGCGACTTCTTCATCCTTTATCATGTTGCTTTCGCCATTCCTGCGGATATAGCCAAATGGAACAGAGTTTGTCAGCCGGAATCCTGCGCCTTGTTTCTTTCTCCACGCAAACATGATTTCTGCGTGCATCTCACAGCGTTTTGCTTCAAAATAGTCCTCGACTTCTTTTCGGCTGGCTGTTCTGGTGTCCAAATTCTCCTCCAGCACGATCAGGTCGATGCCCGTCGCATAGAGCGTTTCCTTGATTGCCTGTCGTGCCGCCGGGAAATCCGGCCCACAGTAGTACATGGATGCCACAATAATGCAATCAAATTTTCGCTCTACGCCATCATCGGTCATTTGGTCAAACGCGGTGCGCGCCTTTTCATCGTTCTTGCGGTCAGAATACTTTTTCAGCAAATCCAGTTCTTTATGTTCCGCCAGATATGCCGCAATACGCTGATTCTGCTCGGCAATCGCCAGTTCACCTTGATGGTTCTTCCATGGAAGCGTCCGGGTATAGCTTACACACTTCATACTGCATTTCCTTCCGTTTTAACACTACTGCAATATTCCAGCACATTGCGAATTTCCTGATCGAAGCGGTACTGGATATGAATGTGTTCCTTATCATAGACGGTGATGCTCTCTACCAGTTCCACCAGAACGCGGCGGTTCAGGCTCGTCAGATTTTGGTAGGACTTGAAATCTTCAATCCACGGCAGATGCTCCACATCCAGATTGTTCAGGCAATCCCTCTGGCGGTTCATTTCTGCTTTGGCCTTACGGATAGTTTCAACCTTTTCATTAAAGGAATGGCTGAACTCTTTGTACTCCTCCTGGCTGACGATGCCATTGCTCATATCCTCATAAAGCTGGCGGCGCAAGGTCTGATATTTTTGTTCTTCCTGCTCCAGCATTTTCAAATGCTCTTCCACAGATTTCAGTCTGCGTTCATTCTTGGGAATCTCATTGATTTCATCCAGACGATGTTCCAGTCCACTGATCTGCTGGATTTTTCCCTGCAATGCGGCCAGCACCACCTCTTCCAACTTACTTTCGCTGATAAGATGCGAGGAACAGCCCAGACCGTTGTGGTTTGTGACGCAGTGCAGATAAATATATTTCTTTCCGTTTTTTGATACGGTACGCCGCACCATGTTCTGTCCACAGCCGCCGCAGCGAACGATGCCCGAAAATAGATTTACAGTCTGCTGGCCTTTCGATGCGCAGGTGTCCAGCTTCAAAACTTCCTGCACCGTATCGAACAGCTTTTGCGGAATGATTGCTTCGTGCATATTGGGAACTCTGATCCAGCCGGATTCTTCCACATCCCGAATTTTCTTGATTTTGTAATTGATTTTCTGACGTCGGCCCTGCACCATCGTCCCTGTGTAGACTTCATTTTTCAGAATCCGAAGCACCTGAATCGCCTGCCACTTTGCATGAGTGCCAGCTTTGAACCCACTATGGTAATTCAAACCGCACAGCCGTTTGTACTCGCTGGGGGCCAGCACATTCTCGCTGTTCAGCTGTTCGGCAATCGCCTGTGCGCTCATACCTTCCAGTTTTCTGCGGTAGATAGAACGGACAATATCTGCTGCATACTCGTCTACCACCAGACGGTTTTTGTTCCGTTCATCTTTGCAGTAGCCGTAGATTGCATAGCCACCGATGAACTCTCCTTTGCGCCGTTTCATGTCCAACTGGCTGCGCACCTTGATGGAAATATCCCGGCAGTAGGAATCGTTCAGAAGATTCTTGAACGGAACTACTATACTGTCCGAATCACTGCTCTCGGAATTTGCATTGTCATAGTTGTCATTGATAGCGATGAAGCGAATCCCCATCATCGGGAAAATCTGTTCCAGATACTTTCCCATCTCGATGTAGTTACGGCCAAGTCGGGATAAGTCCTTGACGATGATGCAGTTGATTTTGCCGGATTTAATATCCTCCATCATCCGCTTAAAGCCCGGACGTTCAAAGTTGGTTCCTGTGTAGCCATCATCAGCGTACTCTTCGACCAAATGCAGTCCTGGCCGTTCTGCAGCAAAATCTCGAATCAGTTCTCTCTGGTTGCCGATGCTGTTGCTCTCGGCCTTGTCGCCATCCTCGATGGACAATCTCAGATAGGCCGCTGCCCGTATGTCTTTATTCTTTTCCTTGTAAAAAAACAAAGCCATTAAACCTCCTGTCTCCACGCAAATTACATGGTAAAATCCAGAAAGTTAATGGCTTTTGATTGCACTATTCACTTAACCCGTCTGTATTTTACCAAGCTGCCGCACAAAAATCAAGCTGCTGCGCACATTTTTTCAGAATTTCAAAAATTGTTCTTGTTCAGTGCTTTCCCATGCTCTGTAACAGACAATCCCACAGTTCGCTGCCTTCTGACCGAAATGATTCATATACGGTAATGCCCTTGATGACGGCTTTTCTGTGATGCTTAGGCTCCGTATGCTCCTGATTGGGCTTTTCGTCAAATCGTTCTTTCTGCTTCATGGAAATCAATCCCCCTTTACTAATATGAATTCAGAAAGGCATTGGGGGATACAGTGTTTGAAAAAATTACAGAAAATTTTGAAAAGTGTATCCTGCATCGGGGCTTCGGATTCATATTTATAGAAGCAGCTTTTTTGATGGGCCTGCGGAATACGGTAAAATGCTGGGGCTTTTCTCTCTTAGCGCAAGATTCGCCCATAGTAACTCAAAACTCACTTTCGTGATTTTTCGTTCCCGGCAATCTTGATGGGGATTCCGTTCCCCATTCCCACGGTACGCACAAAATCTCAGATTTTTGCTGTCTGGCTCCACATGAATGTGTTCGCAGCCGAACGCCTACGGTTTATCGGGAGTTGCTTTGCAACTATAAAAACGCAGGAGGATCACACTATGGCACGACCAAAAAAGGAAGAAAGCATCAGACGCACCAGCAATGTAATGGTTCGTTTCAGCAGCATTGAATATGAACTGGTGGCCGGATATGCAAAAGATGCTGGTTATCCCATCTCCACTTTTGTGCGCAAGCAGGCTCTATCTGAAAAAGTGACTGTCAACTACAACATCGTTGCCGATATTGGTGAAATTCAGAAGTTGACTGCTCAGGCCGCTGGCATCGGGAATAACCTGAACCAGATTGCCCGCTATTTCCACGGCGGCGGTCTGGCTTCACGCGGAATGTTGGAAGAACTGAAAAAGTGCATTGCGGAAATCCGTGAACTGCGACAGGAAATCGTTCAGCTTGGAGGTGCATATCGTGGCAATTCTAAAACACATCGCAAGTAAAAATGCCAATTACGGGAGTGCCATCGACTATCTGAAATACCAGCACGATGAGTTTCATCTGGTTCCCGTTCTGGATGAAAACGGGAATATGATGCTCCGGGATGAATTTCACCTTGAGGGATTGAACTGTGATCCTGAAACATTCGACCTTGAATGCGAACTGTTGAACCAGGAGTATAACAAGAACAACACTTACGATGAAATCAAAAGCCACCACTACATTATCAGCCACGATCCAAAAGACAACACAGACCACAACCTGACAGGTGAGTGGGCGCAGGCCATCGGCATGGAATATGCAAAGGCCAATTTTCCAGGGCATCAGGCTTTGGTCTGTACTCACACTGATGGTAAAAATGGAACAGGCAACATTCACACCCATATTATAATCAACAGCCTGCGCAAATTTGATGTTGACCCGCAGCCATTCACCGAACGTCCTATCGACTGCAAGGCTGGCTACAAGCACCACCTTACCAAAGATTATTTGAAGCACCTGCAGAAATCCTTGATGGATATTTGCCAACGGGAGGGACTGCATCAGGTCGATCTGCTCTCCCCTGCAGCGGACAGAATCTCACCACAGGAGTATTACGCCAAACAGCGCGGTCAGCAGAATCTGGACATTGCCAACATGGAGCTTATGATCGAGGGCATCACTCCCATGCACACCACCTTTGAAACGGGCAAAGAAAAAATCCGCAACGCCATTTCGGACATTGCGGAACGTGCTACGTCTTTTGAAGAATTTCAAAGACTGCTGAAAGCGGAATACGGAATTTCAGTAAAAGACCACCGCGGACGATTCAGCTATCTGCCTGCTGACCGACAGAAGTATATCTCTGCCCGTGCGCTGGGTTCCAATTATGACCGCGACAAACTTCTCCGAATGTTTGCAGAAAATGCAAGGACCGCAGAGCATAACAATCCTCATTGGGCAGCAGATGACCCTCTTGCTATCTTGTTCATCAAGTCTGATCTGCGCCTTGTGGTCGACTTGCAGACCTGTGTAAAAGCCCAGCAGAGCCGCGCGTATGCACAGAAAGTAAAAATTTCCAATCTGCAGCAGATGGCCCGGACCGTTGCCTATGTGCAGGAGCATGGATATGATTCTCGTGAGAAACTTTCCGAAACTGCGGATGCCATCTATACCAAAATGGCAAAAGCGCGCGGCGATGCAAAGCTTACTGAAAGCAAGCTGCGAAAAACAAACGAGCAGATTCATTACCTTGGTCAGTATCTCTCCACAAAATCCATTTACGGAGAATTTCTAAAAGCTCCGAATAAGAAGATTTTCCGTCAAGCCTACTCGGACGAACTTGCCCAATATGAAGAAGCACTTCAAATTCTGAAGCAGCACTCGCCTGATGGGAAGTTTCCTACCATGAAAGACCTTCGAGCAGAAAAAGAACAGCTTACGATTCAGAAGGACGCCCAATACGATACTTACCATTATTTCAAGGATTATCACAAAGAACTCCAGACCGTGTGTGCCAATGTAGACAGCATCCTCGGCACAGAACAAGAAGTGCAGCAGCACGAACAGCAGCGCACTCGGAAATATGAGCCATCCCTCTAATCAGTTTTCAAAGTCGCCTAAGAACAAAAATAGCCAGCGTATCATGTGGTACATTCCACACAATACGCTGGCTATTTTACTTGAGATTATCTAGCTGGTCTATTGACCCAAATCGTCAACAGATTTCATAATCTTCAGTTGCTGTCATTCCTGCAAACTTCTCAAGTTTGATATTCGTCATTTCCCTGCCATTGACCCTCAACCATATAGCAAATCCATTTTCTGAATGAAATCGCCCCAGTTTGGATTTTCCTGTTTTTCTCTCGAAGTTAAGTAATACTCATATTTATAAAGAAGCCGCAGTCCATCTTTTGGATACCTGTCTGTGTGATATAAATAGTATATCACATCATACATTTCCAGCAGTTCCATATCATCCAGACCTGTCTTTAAGTCGCCTGCCTTACGAATAAGCCTTTTGGGGAGTTCATCGTTCGCTGCAAAATACAAAAATTTCTTCACAGCCATAAAAGACAAAGACTTGACTTCACCACGGTCTTTTGCATTATCCAACTCTGGCACATATTTAGAATACTCTGCCAGCCTTGAAATATATGTTTCCATCAAAGAGTGTTCAATAGTGGTCAGTTCGGCATCCGAATATACTCGCAGTCTTGATGGACTCTCTGTCTGCTTTGCATCAGCATATTCTTTCACCGCACTGGCCACAAGTTCATTATAGACAGATTCGTGAATCGCCAAATTGGGAAATTCTTCAAAAATCGGGTCGAGCCATATTTCGCAGAACTTTGGAAAAGAGATTGCTTTGACTTTTATCCTACTTCTGTCCATTAGTTCGCTTCTATCTGGCGGTATAAAGAAGTTGGCATCCAAAAATACAATTTGCGCAGGATCAGCGAACAGACTTTCTAAGGCTTTGTTTTTATTCCGCGTATCAACTTTCATCTACGCCACCGCCTTCAAAAAGTTCATCCAGTTCATCAACATCTGCTGCATCCACACTCAAATCAAAGCCAAAGTCGTCCGGCTCTTTTCCAAACAGTTTCAGAATCGACACAAATTCATCATCTGTCATATCTCCATCTTCATAATTCTGAATGAAAGTTTCCATGACCCATGCTGAAACGTCAGTTCGTTTTGTTATGGTATTCAATTTTTTGTAGTTGTCCGGGGAAATTCCACACAAGATTTTGCTATAAACACTATTCTCATCCCGATCATCAATCGCAAAAAGCTCCACAACCTGAGAATCCGTTATATATTTTTCCTCGTAAAGTCGCAACACCAATGCCCTATATGGAAGCCACCACTCGCTTTGCAGTCTGGCAATAAAACGTAGCAGTCGTAAATTTGAAACTTTTTTCAACTGCGATGTTTCAAATTGCTCAATGATTCGAGATTTCAACACTTTACTGGGCAACAGAATTTCAGCTGCAAAACGGTCCGCCTTTTTCTCGGTCAGCTTATCTTCCTCATCTGCATCTGTATCATACGCCTTGCCTGTCTGAGTAATATAATGATACAATTCATGTGCCAATGCAAAAAGCTGTTCATCATAATAAATAGCTGTATTCAGCCCTATAAATATCATCTGGCCTGATTCAGATTCAAAGCGGGTTATATTAGCATCTGTATGAGATTTTTTGCTGGTCGGAAATGGGTACTGGCAAATAGCAATCCCTTCCTGTTCCAACAGCATAAACAATTCACCTGCTATGGGAACATCTATAACGCCAAATTTTTTCCGTTCCTTATCAGCATACTCTTTGATTTGATCGACTTGCAGTTCCGTCAAAGCAATTTCGTTATTCATGGTGCAGTGCCTTTCTCAGCATAATCTGCTGTCTTGCAACAAGCATCATCTCCATCAAATGATCTGCCCCAGCACGTTCTTCCTGTGTCAAATGGGAACCACGGAAAGCGGTAAAAACCGTTGGGTGATTGCTTTCAACAAACAATTTATCTACATCAAAATTGAGAACTTCCGCCAGCTTTTCAAGCTGTGGAATCGTCGGAATATAGTCCATTCTCTCAATTCGTCCAATCGTATTGCGGTTAATACCCGTCTTTTCGCACAGTTGCTCTTGCGTGATGTTTTTCTCTGCTCGGTTGTTCTTCACCGTATTTGCCAAATCAATTAGCGAAAGTTTCTTCATGTTAATACCTCCACTATGCCTTTCTCCTAGCATATGCTTTTCCAATTAGAATGATACCACAAATATCATATTATGTCAATTATCTAGGGCTGCAGCTTGTCTTACACGCATAAATGCTCATTTCAGAATCATTTTGGTGTATAGCATTGATTTCCGAGTGTTAAAAAGCAGACCGCTCCTTTTTTAGAAGTGGTCTGCTTATAATACTACGTTTTTTCAGTTCTTCCGGCTTCTCTCCTGCTGCTGCTGTTGCTGCTGGGGCTGACTTTTCTGTTTTCGCTCTTCCAGCTTGATGTGCAGGCGGTCAAGGACTGAAACCCGATTTCCGATGATACGCGGTTTCTTCGGATTATTGTTAACACAGCCATCAATCATGTTGTAATTCTGCTCTGTGCCAGATTCTTTGGCCCGTTCTGCGGTGCCATTCTCCAAAAATTTCTGGTGATGCAGCAGTTCCGGCTTTTGTTCTCGAAGAAACTTTTCGATTTTCTTCATCACTGAACTATCAAATCCGTAAATCGTCTGCGCCACCAAAAATCCGCTATCATGGAGAATAATATCCGGCCTTTGCTTTTTTGTCTGTTCACAGACAAGTTGAACAAATCTTTGTTCCTGCACATTCTTTTCGTCAATGACTTTCCATGTATCTGTTTGTCCTTCTATCTGATAGCCACCCTCATTCAAGATCAGGTAGCTGCCCTCAGTTTTTGGTGCCAGAAAGCCGTTGAACTTTACCAGTGCTTCTTTGTCCACATAGTAAAATGCGGACTTTCCTGCCGCTGTGATTGCAATAATGTCACTGACACCAAATTTTCTGATTTTGAATTTGTCGGGATTCAGGCTTTCCATGTTTTCACGAATTTTCGCCGGAACCAGCCCTTGCGATGCTTTTCCGCAATAGCTGATTTCATAATTGTCCGTTGTTATCATAAAGCCGTGTTCGATCTGATACGCATAACTGCGGCAGCGGTATTCCCGATTTTTCTCAGCGTCATTGATCTGGTAGATCATAAACATATCTGTTGCCATTATTTCTCTGCCACCCCTGTTTTCTTGTTTGGTTCTTCCGGCTTATACCATTCCAGCTCCAGCCCCTTGAACTGTGGCTCAGTCAACCGCTGCATCTTCGGGATGGTCTGCTGGACAAGCGCAGACATCTCTGCATCCTCTGCCACAAGCGGCTGAACCTCCATCAATACCTGAATCGTGTCTTTGAGTGTCGGCTGCTCAAACATCGCCATCAGCATCAATTCCAGTTCATCAAAACGCACATTGCTCATAACTCAATATCTCCCCTCTTTTTGCTTTTCTGCGGTTTAGGCTGATCCTGTGCAGGCTGCTCCTGTTTCTTGGCTTTCAAACTGCGCAGGGCATCCAGAACAGACTTTTTCGTGTTGCTGCGTTCCTGCTCTTTACTCTGCTGCCGTGCCGCCATCAGCTTTTCCATATCAGAGATCGCCTGCTGCACCAGCTTATCATCCCTGAAATAGTTGATGGAATTGATGTTCTCACGCTGCACTTTGTCGTTCACGACCAGCTCATACATTCCAACAAAACCGCCATCTTCCTCGATGCAGAATCCAATGCACTTGTCGGCGTTCATCCGTTCGGACGGAATCTTGTCGTAGGCTTCCAAGGCTTCTTCCATTGTCAGATGATCGTGGAACTCTCCCGCAAATGTAAACTCCAAGCACTCCGCAACGTAAAAGCTGAGCGTTTCTTCCGGTGCAGGTCTTTCTGCAACGAGTTTTTCTTTCAAAACTTCTGCCTGCTGTTCAGCCACCGTATCAGCCTGTTCCCGCAGTACTGCCGCATCCATGACTTTACCCTCTGCCGCATCGCAGCCAAACTCTGCTAGCAGCTCCGTCATAGCCTCCTGCACAGACTTATCTCCATCTGTTTCAAGGACACCGCCATCCCGTTCCGTGAAGTCCTTATTATATAAGGTATAGTCGAAGCCATCGTCACAGGTCTGAATGTGAAAATAGGCATCCGGCAATTCGTAGGCCAACTCCACATCCTGCACGGCTAACGCCCCCTGCAACGGCTGGACAACATGATTCTGGATATACGGGTTATCCCAGCCCGGAACCGTTTTATAGTCCTCTACGATGGTGTCAATGCCGTTCCTGCACTGCAAAACATCCAGTGAACCCGGCAGCGGATCAGGATTCTTCTCCACGCCCAAGGCTTTCATGCAATGGTTCGGAAGTGCCTGATACTGCGACATTGCATCGTCGAGATTTCCGAACCGCTCAATTTTCAAAGGCGCGGCCTGCAAATTTCCGACCACATAGAACTGTTTTACAAAAGGCTGTTCCTGTTCTTTCTGCGCTTCCAGTTCTTTTCTGAACATCGTTACAAAGCCATCCAGCACAGCCGGGTGGCTGTCAACCACCCAATCCGTGCGGAAGGTCATGCGGTCTGCATTATGCTCCGGGGTGCTAACCTGTTCTGCCCATTCCTTATTGCCGTGAGAAAAGCGGCCATCGTAGTTTTTATGGCGCAGAGTATTTGCCAGAATGTAGCCCACGCGCTCCATACCGTACTGTCGCACCACCTGATCGACTGCACCATTGCCAAGGTACATTCCGTCATAATTGTCCGCAATCGCTTCATGGATTGCCTGCTTGCACTCACTGTTCAGCCGATAGGATGTACGGTATAAATCCACCTCGTCATTTTCTTTGGCATAGCTGAACGGCTCGTAGTAAACAGGCACATCCGAATAGTCCTGTGCGCTGTTGTCTGGCGCAGGCGTAGCCTTTTCAATGATTTCCGATACCACATCTTCTTTTTTCGGCATATTCCATTTTTCAGAGAGATATTTCTGCACGGCCTCCTGAAAATCTTCATCGAAGCCGTTCCACAAATCCTCTGCCACCAGCTTGCCCTGCTCATTGACTGCAACACAGGCCGCCATATCGCCGTGTTCCTCATGCTCCAGCAGGAAGAACTTCTCGCCGCCAATCTCCGTTTCATCAACGGCATTCCATGTGCCAAGATGCCCCTCGACTGCGATGTGGTCGGAATCGCCGTGGATCAGACCATTTCTTTTCTGCTGCTGTTCCTCCATAAACTCTCGCACGGTCAACTCTGCACCTGTGAAGTTCAGCCCTTCCTCGCCAAGCTCCAGCCGCCCCTCTGCGCCAAGGTCAAGTTCTTCGGTCATCAAAACAGATGCTGCATGGTTCACCACCACAGTTTTCTCCACTGTAATGGGCTGGCCGGGGTCATAGTCCGAGCCGCGCAGATCATAGCGATACAATCCCTCCGGCACATCTTCATCCCGCAGTCGGCCATTGCTGAAAAGACCCGGCTTATCAAAGATTTCGATTCCCTGCAATTCTTCGTTTAAGAGAGTTTCTTTCTGCAAATCCATATTCCTTTCCTTGAAAAAATCCGGCAGCTCTGCAAAGCCGATGCTGTCCACATAGTAGGCTTTGAGAGACTTGCCATCGTTCAGCACCACAACATCACTGACGGAAAGCGAATGTCCGGTAAAATCCGCTGGACGCTGGATATTGAAGCGTTCGTAAATAGCTTCCAGCGTATCATTTTCCGTAAGTGGTGCGGTATAGACCAGTTCATAGTCTGCACAGTTTACTTCCATCCCGTGCCGCTTTACAAAATCCAGATTCATAAAGCGGTAGTCGTGTTCCGGGTCACGGGCAGTGATCTGGTAGATGCCAAACTGCTTTTCGCTGCCGGAAAGCAGCTTCTGCTCCTTAACTACTGCATCCATACGAGTTATCAGTTCTGCCGCCTTTTCTGCGGACTCTCCCTCTGATTCCTCCACTGCGGCTTGCAGCCATTCCCTGATCGGCTGAACATCCCCAGCCTGAATCTGTTCTTTCAGTACTTCAACTGCCTGCTCCCGATCCTCTACGCTGTCCTTATAGTGGTAGAAATCGAAGTCAAAGGCAAAATCGTCAAGGTCTACTGCCAGCTTTTCAACGGGTGCTTTCTCGCCGTTTTCCATTGTTTTCTGCTTGTCCTTTTCCAAATCTTCCTTAGCAATCTGGAAATAGTCACTTCCACGTTCGATTTCTTCACGCCCTGTGACAAGAACTGGCCACGGGCTGATACGGATAAGATAAATCTGCTTGCCCTCATCAAACAGCCGCAGAGCCTGCTCCCGACTTATCACCGTCAGTGCGGCATCCGGGCGGGCATACTCATCTTCCAGATACTCTTCGTTCTTTTCCAGCAAAATTGCACTCCATGCGTCAGCCTTGATTCCGAAAATGCCATCATGCTGTTCGATCTCTTCCTGACTGGCGAAATCTCCTGCCGTGCCATCCTGAAACAGCGGGTAAATCCGTTCGCCCAGCCGATGCCACTCCCGTGCGCCCTCTTTCGTCAGCGGCAGCACATCATCTTTCAAATAACCGTAGTCGTGCATTTCCGAAAGACCAATCATTCCATCCGGGAGATTTTCGATTTTCTCCTGCGCATCGTACATCAGGCGGTTGGCTTCTTCTTTGTCATCCTCGGCCAGTGCAGCCGTCAGACCGTTCACCAGTTCTTCCGTTGCAGCCCGGTCATCCAGCTTGAAAGCAAAATTCACGATAAGGTTTCGCTGCTCATCATCGAAAATCGTTATTTCCTGCTCCCTATTGGCAATCAGCTTTTCCGCATACTGCATCGCGGTCACACGCTCTGCACTCCTTTCTGCGACTGCCGCTTCCAGCTTTTCCAAAAAATCGGCTGCGGTCAGTCGAATCGTATCCATCGAATCTTTCAGTTCCTTCATCTCCTTGCCGCTGGCCCAGCTTGCCACATATGGAAATGAATAATCGGACGTATCAATACCCAGAGCCGAGCAGACCGTAAATGCAATGCTTTCGGCTTCGGTTTCTTTCGTAAGCCGATCTTTTTCCTCGCCGTTCTGCTTCATCAAATCGCTGTTATGCAGCATCGCATGGGCAACCTCGTGTATCATCGTCTTTATGGTCTGGCTCTCGCCCATGCCGACCTGAATGCAGATTTCTTTGTCGGCATCACTGTAATAGCCTTTGGCATCCCCTTCGATTTCATCAAACCGCATCTGCACAGGTGATACCTGCTCGATTGCCGCTGTAAGCAGCGCATAGTCTTTGACACTGGCCGTCAGTTCGTTCACTTCCAGCGACGGAATCGGTTCACCATCCGTCTGCGAAACATCAAAAACCGTTGTCACGCGGAAACGCGGAACCACATACTCCACACGTTCCATTTCAGGCTCACCGTTTTCGTTCAGCACAGCCAGACCCGTATCCTTGTCGATTTTCTCGCGCTCCTCCACTTCCTTGATAGGAGCCGGGGCAATGATCTGGATGCCCTTTTCGCCTTTTTTGACGTAGCGGTTAAACTTGTTTTTCCATGCTTGGAACCCTGCCACCAGTGTGGCGTCAGGCCGCTGCATAGCGATTAGCAGCGTATTGTTGAAACTGTAATTGTGGAATTTTGCCATCGTGCGCAGATACGTCGTGTACATTTCCGATGTAAAAATGTCCTTTACGCCCTGCTCCAGCCGTTCCGTGATTTCTTTCATCTGCTGTTTGCGGTCAACTGCCATGCAAGCCCTCCTTTTTCTTGACCCATCGTGTTTTCATCTGGCGCGGATATTGGTCAGCCTGTTTCGGTGCCTTCGCGCCGTTCCATTCCAATCCTCCGGCTCTGCCCTCACAGGTGTACCCGGCAGCTTTCAGAGATGTTCCATTCTCTGTATCCAGAATGTAGGTGATCACTTTGTTGTAGCCCATGGCCCGTGCTGCACGGTACGCCGCCGCATACAGGATGCTGCAGGCATTCGGCGTTCCATCCGTACACAGACGGTTGACTTCCAGCGTATAGCCATCGTCCAGCCTCCGCGCTACGGGTCTGCCGCAGATGGCCACGCCTACCAACGCACCATTTTCCGATACCCCGATGGAGAACTTATGTCCCCGTGTCGGCTTATGGTGGCGGTGATATTGCTGCACAAATGCGTTTGCCGTTTTCAGATTGATCGGTGTTAATGTCAGCAAATGTCCTCCTTTTTCAAAAATGCCCCGTTAGATTCCTTGCAGAGATCTAACGGGGTTATCCTATTTACAATTCCATATCGTAACTTTTCCGCTTCTGGGATTTCTGCGGTTCGGCGGTGCGCTCTGCCTGCTTTGCATGAAGCTGTGCCAGCACAGAGGGTTTCCGCACATTGTCCGCCGTGCGCTCTGCAACGCGGCCTGCGTAGTTCACTGGCTGGCGCGGCCTGTCTGCAACCTCGGTTTCGGCTGCATCCTCATCCACGCCCAGCGCATCCTCACTACCCTTTTCATCCATGTTGAGCAGAGAGTTCAGCTCCGCAAGGCGCGCAGATTTTTCGGCCAATTCTGCTTCCTGCGCGAAAGGACGTTTGGCTTCTTCTTTTGCCTGCGCCAACTGCTGTTCCAAGGTTTCCAGTCTGCGCTCCACCTGCGGCAATGCTCTTTCGATGCCTGCCAGCGCATTGGTAACACGCAGAATGTTGCCCTGCGGGTCTTTGCCGACTTCCATCGAATAGTTCCACGCGCCCTTGATGGACAAGCGGAACACCTTATCGAAATTGTCAAACCGGGAATGCAATTCAAATGCGCCGTAGCTGCCGATCCTGCCCTCGGTGCCAGCCGCTTTCAGAGCCTTACAAGCCTCGATGATGGCCGCACCCGCTTCCTTGCGTTCGGTGTACACCTTGCCGCTGATCTCCATAGCGAAGTGGTCTTTATCCTGCGCCAGAAGTGGTTTTGCCGCTTCCATATCGGTTTTCAGAGCTTCGATCTGACCCTTTGCCACAGCGATTTCTCGCGGATAGCGGCGTGCAATATCCGATTCCAAACTATAAATCTGACTGGTGTGATTGGCTTTCAGCAGTTTCAGCTTACTGACCTGAATATCCAAATCCATCTTTTCCTTGATGTATGGATTACCCGTTGCCAGTGCCTTGATTTCGGCATAGGACAGCGCAGTGTCGTCCACATCATCGCAGGCGCGGACAGGAGATTTGGAAGTCATAATCTGGGAAATGAACTTCTGCTTATTTTCCAGAATCTGCCACATATACGAATCAAACGTATTTTCAGTGACGTAACGATAGATTTTCACCTGCTTATTCCGGTTTCCCTGCCGGAGAATACGTCCCTCCTGCTGTTCCAGGTCAGAGGGCTTCCACGGACAATCCAGATGATGCAGGGCAATCAGCCGATCCTGAATATTGGTTCCCGCGCCAAGCTTCGGCGTAGACCCCATCAGGATACGCACCTGTCCGGCGCGAACCTTTGCAAACAGGTCTGCTTTTTTCGTTTCGGTGTTATACTCGTGAATGAACGCCACCTCTTCACGGGGAACACCTCTCGCCACCAACTTTTCCCGCACATCATCGTAGACGTTGAATGTACCATCAGCTTTTGGTGTCGATAAATCGCAAAAAATCAACTGTGTTCCCTTGTCCGACGCAGATTCTTCCCAAACCTTGAACGCATTGTCCACACAGCGATTGACCTTGCTCTCCGGCTCGTCCGGCAGCATCTCGTTCATAAGCCGCTGGTCGAGTGCCAGTTTTCGGCCATCGTTGGTGATTTTCAGCATGTTATCGAACTTCGGATTCACGCTGCCGTTGCGTACAGCCTCGGCACGGTCTGCAAAGGAACTCACCATTTCTTCCTGTGTTTCGCTGGGTTTCAGAACTTCATTGATGTACTCTGCTTTCGGCACAGGCAGGTTCAGCATATCCGCCGTCTGCACATCTGCGGATTCTTTGAACAGAGAAATCAGTTCCGGCAGATTAAAGAACCTGGCAAAACGTGTTTTCGCACGGTAGCCGGTTCCTTCCGGGGAAAGCTCGATTGCCGTAACGGTTTCACCAAAAGACGCCGCCCAATCATCGAAATGGCTCAATCCCATCTTCTGCAGGGTGTCATACTGGAGATAACGCATAATGGTGTACAGCTCCACCATCGAGTTGCTGACCGGGGTTCCAGTTGCAAAGGTCACACCCTTGCCGCCTGTCAGTTCGTCCAGATACTGACACTTTGCAAACATATCGCTGGACTTCTGGGCATCGGTCTGGGCGATACCTGCGATATTCCGCATTTTCGTGTAGAGGAACATATTTTTATAGAAATGTGACTCGTCCACAAACAGACGGTCAACACCCAGTTCCTCAAATGTAACTACATCATCCTTTCTCGTCTGGTCGTTCAGCTTTTGCAGCTTTGCTTCCAGCATTTTCTTTGTTTTTTCCATCTGCTTGACCGTAAAACTGCGACTATCCTCACTCCGGGCATCGGCCAGAGCCAGCGTAATATCGTCGATCTGACGCTCGATAATAGCCTTCTGCCGTTCCGGGGAGAGCGGCACACGCTCAAACTGCGAATGACCGATTACGATGGCATCGTAATCGCCGGTTGCGATCCGGGAGCAGAACTGCTTACGATTGCTGGGTTCAAAATCCTTTTTCGTTGCCACCAGCACATTGGCATTGGGATAGAGACGCAGGAAATCTGCGCCCCACTGCTCTGTGAGGTGGTTCGGCACCACATAGAGGTTTTTCTGCGACAGGCCCAATCTGCGGCTTTCCATGCCGGCAGCAATCATCTGGAAGGTCTTGCCTGCGCCCACACAATGCGCCAACAGCGTATTGTTGCCGTACAGAATGTGCGCCACTGCATTTTTCTGATGTGGCATCAAAGAAATTTCCGGGGTCATGCCCTCAAAACGGATATGACTGCCATCGTACTCACGGGGCCGAATCGCATTGAAAATCCGATTATAGGTCGCACACAAATCCTCACGGCGATCTAAATCTTTGAAAATCCACTGCTTAAACGCTTCCCGAATGGATTCCTGCGCTTGCTGTGCAAGCATGGTTTCCTGCTTATTCAGCACACGATGGTCGCCATCCGCATCGTGAATCGTATCGTAGATTTTGGTATCGCGGAGATTCAGCGCATCTTCCAGCAGCTTATAGCCGTTGACGCGCAGGGTTCCGTAAGTGTTGGTGACAAGCGGATTGCCGCGATCCAGCGACTTGCCCGAAATGTTCCATGCACCAGAAATTTCGGAATAGGTTGCCTTAATGTCAATCCCGGCATAGTAGTTCGGTGTTTTGAACACTTCTTTCATAAACTGCGTGATGTACTCCGGCTTTACCCAGTTTGCACCAAGCCGCACTTCAATTTCCGAAGCATCCAAATCCTTGGGCTGTACCCGTTTCAGGTAATCCACATTGATTTGATATTCAGCATGGTTTGCCACAAAGGTTTCTGCTGTGGCCAGTTTTTCACGAACATTGCCGGACAGGTATTCATCCGAGGTTTCCCACTGCTGTGTCACAGGGTTTCGGAAAATCGCACCTGCCAGTTCATCCGTGATCTCCTGTTCTGGTTTACCGCAGAGCTGCACCATAAACGGCACATCCACCTTTGCTTTTTCTCCAATGGAAAGTGCCAGGGCTTCGCTGGGCGTGTCCACTGAGGTAACAGGTTCCGGCTTACGGATGGTGCGCTTTGTAAAAATATCGGCCAGCCGTTTGAGATTCTTCTCCTCATCCAGAATTTCCAGTGATGCCAGCAGACAATAACTGCTGTCCTGTCGGAACGCCCGCTTGTTGGCGGTGCTGTTGATCAGGCCATACTGCGCCTTAAATGCGGTGTATTGCTGTTTCAGTTCATTCTGCAAAAGCTGTACTTCCGCATCCGAGCCATCATGCAGCTGACAATCCAACAGTTTTCGGGTGGTTTCTCGCAGAGCGATCATGCCCAGCACTCGCTCTGCTGTCACGGCAGGCAGTTCCACCTTGTTCATAAAGGAATTTTCGCGGTAGTAAATCTGCCCATCTACGTTCGTAAAGCTGAAATTCTTCACGCTGGGGTCTGCCGGGATAGGTTCTTCCTGCACATCCAGTTCATCGTCTGAGATTTCCGGCTCCGTGATGGTGGCATGGATGTTGCTGACCGCTTCTTTCAACTGCTGGGCAAGGTCTGCGCCTTCGATGGGCTTGACCGTGGTTTCCTGCTTGCCGTACTGGGTGCTTTCCGTGGTGATCTCGCCCAGCACCATCTCAGGATGCTTTGCAAAATACTGGTTGATGGAATAGCCCTCCGGTGTTTCACCGAGATCTACCCAGTCAGCCCGCTCCACCGCTGCACGGTCACGCTTCTGCAGGAACAGAATGTCAGCCACCACGCCGGTGTTGGCATTGCGCTGAAACGCATTGTTCGGCAGACGAATTGCGCCGACCAGATCGGCACGGTTGGCAAGGTACTCACGGACAGAGGAATCCTTCTTATCCATCGTACCGCTGGACGTTACCACCGCTACCACACCGCCCGGACGCACAAGGTCAAGACTTTTCGCAATAAAATAATCGTGGATGAGAAAATTATGGCGGTCATACCGCTTGTCCGGTACTTTGTAATTGCCGAAAGGTACGTTGCCCACAACACAGTCAAAAAAGCTGTCTGGGAACTGCATCGTTTCAAAGCCCTGCACCGCAATCTTGTTTTTCTGGTACAACTGCTGTGCAATACGGCCCGAAATGCTGTCCAGCTCCACACCGTACATCCGAATCTTCTCCATGCTGTCCGGCACCAGACCCATGAAATTGCCGACACCACAGGACGGTTCCAGCACATTGCCTTTGGACAATCCCATATTGCCCAGGGCTTCATACATTGCCTTGATGACCGTAGGAGAAGTGTAAAACGCATTCAGGGTACTGGCACGGGCTTCCTTATACTCATCTGCCGTGAGCAGGGACTGTAGTTCGGCATACTCTTTCGACCATTCTGCGTTGTTTTCATCGAACACTTGCGGAACGCCGCCCCAGCCAACATACCGGGAGAGTATCTCCTGTTCCTCTGCGGTAGCCTGCCGCTGCTCTGCATCCAGTGTTTTCAACACCCGAATAGCCTCCACATTGGCTTTATACTTTGTTTTCGGCCCTCCTGCGCCGAGATCATCGTCCGTAATACGGAAGTTAATAGGTTTCTGTTTGGGCTGTGCAGGCTGTTCTGTTTCTGCTCCACTGTCCAGCGGAAGATTGTGCTGCCGCCGTGCATGGTTGACCTCTGCCGGAGTCATAGGCTGCTGGGTCAGCGGTTCAAGGGCTTCCTCTGCTGCTGCACGGCTGATGGCATCCGTTCGGTTCTGCACATCTGCGATCAGCTGCATCTGTTCTGGCGGGAAGTCAGGATTCAGCAGTTCTTCCAACTCGCCGCCTGCTTCTGCCACCGAATAGATCACATCCATCTGCTCCGGGGAGAAATCCTCGTAGGCCACACCCGCATTGTGCAGAGCCGTAAAGACTGTGATTTCAACCGCTTCTTCCATCGGTACATCTGCCTGTTCGTACAGATGCCGAATGTACTCCAGCTGTTCCGTTCGGAAAATCGGATACCGGGCTTCTTTTGCAAGGGTCATGTCCTGCAAACTGACCGTTCCATTTCCAAAGTCCACCGAATCCACACGGAACTCTCTATCGTCCAGTTCGATGGTGGTATTAACAGGCAGATATTCCTCTCTGCGGAAGTATTTCGTTTGGGCATGGGTTCCATCTTCCTGCTGGCCGGACAGATAGACGTTCTCCCCTTGCTTCCAGAGCTTCATTGCCTGTGAAACCCACTGTTCACGCGGAAAACCAGATACCTCAACTTTGCCGAGTGCAGTTTTCTTTTCCAACAGTTTGCTGCCAAGCAGTTCCGAAACGCGCTTTGCATCCTCGCCGTAGAACTCAAAGCTGCCGTACTGCTCATAACCGACCAGCGCATCCGGGTAACGCTCTTTCAGCGCGTTATACTCGTTGGCGGCATCCAGTGGCAGGGGCTGCAGCGTCTGCTTCGAAGGCTTTTCATCTGCAAAAGGTGCATCTTTTTGGGGTTCCTCAACCGCTGCGACGGTTGACTGCTCTTTCGATTGCGTTTCTTGCTCCATGAAGTCAAACATGGACATCTGCCCCTGTTCAGGAACCGCAATCTCAACAGCCTGCTTCTTTTCCGGGAAGATCGTGTACGTTCCCTCGACATACTGGTGCAGGATAGAGAGGGATTCTGCCTTGCGCTCATATTCTTCCGAATCCAGCGGTACAGACAGCAGTGCATTGTCCATCTGCTCCAGCAGTTCCACCGCCTGTTCAGGGTCTGCCAGCTTTTCGACGAGAGCCTTTCGGCCTTCTTCATGGTAAAGATCTTGTGGGAAAGGACGTTCTACTTCGTTTGGCAGATGATGATAGAAGCCCATCACCCGCATTGCCATCTGTTCCCGTTCATAAGCAGGCATCCGGGAGTAGTCTGCCGGCTTCAAATACTCACTGTCACGGATAAGCTTGTCAATTCGGCCTGCAGCCTGATTCCAGTTCAGATGAACGCTTGCATCCGGGTTTCCGTATGGGCCGCGCTCCAAAGCAATGCCCCTGCCATCGTGATCTTCGTGAGAATCATCTGCCCCGCAAAGTGCATGGCTGCTGCCACCGATCCCGTAATGGTCTTTCAGAAAGTCTGCCCGCTCTTTCTTATCTTCATGGTTTAAGAAGAACGAATAGATTGCCAGCCGACTATCCGAGTAATTGCTGCCCCGTGTGAAGTAAGCATTGATTTCATCTTCCGTGATGAACCTCTTGTACTCATTCCAGTGAAAGCCCTCTCGTGCCGAGTAGTTTTGATAAGGCTTTGCAAACTGCAGGAACAAAGCCGCCACCTTATCTGGCTTATAAAAGTGCATCCGCATCAGGTCTTTATCTTCGGCATAGGCTTCCCCCAGCGCAGATAATCGCTCGTTGAGGTCAGTCAGAAAATCCGTATCATCCAGCAAGCCTGCCAGCCTGTATGTCAGTTCCGGGAAGCCGCCCCTGAAGATTTCTGTATCTTGAAACACTGCTTCGGCAACGCCATCGGCCAAATCGCGTTCCATATAAGCCAACGTCTGCGCGTGTTCCTGCAAAGCATTCTGCCGTGCAGCGTCCAGAACCGCCTGCGGCGCATACTCGCCCTGCCGGAGCAGTTCATGGATACGATTGCTCACATCTTCCCAGGATAAAAACGCATTGGCAATCGTGCCGCCCTTTGCCGTGCTGCCTACTGCAATACGCAGCCCTAAATCATCGAACCAGACTGCATACTTTGCGCCGTCAATTTCAAAGCCTTTGCCGCCCGTACCATATTCGTTTTTCACGAACTCCATGTATTCTTCCGGGGTTTTCTCGACCATGAAATTGTAGATCAGACGAAGCTGACCTTTACTGCGGTTGCTGCCCGTGCGCAGAATTTCATCGACCACTTCGGAATCAAGTGCAATTTCATCCGCATACCGCGCCTGGATCGGTGCTTCGATAGCGCGGATCTGCTGTTCCACGGTCGGCAGATCAGGAAAAGAAAAAGCAGAGGCAATTTCTTCCTCTGCTTCGCTCAAATCCTGTTCTGTTGTCGTTTTGGTTAATTGTACACCAATTCCTTCAAGACGATCTCCTCGGCCATCGCTGTCAGGTTGTTCTGGTGCGCCGCCCATGCCAGCGGGTCCTTCTCCTTGCTCGGTGCCGGGAACTTCTCGTTCAGGCTGTCCAGCAGGGTTTCCACCCTGCTCTCCGCTGCTTCCTCGATCTGCGCCAGATGCTGGTTCAGCCTGCCGCTCATCAGCATACTCTGATACCAGTTCTTGCGATTCCTTTTCAGGTACGTCCTGCGCAGCATCCCGTACTTCCCGATGGTCTGCGGCTCGTCCTGCACGGCCAGATTCGGGAACAGATAATCTCCCTTGCGGTAATACGTCAACTCCATTTTCTTGTCCTCCTTTGGTCGTGGCCTCTTCAGTTTCACGCTTTAATGTGCTAAAGTCTATATTGGTATTATACAAGCTGTCAACAGATTTTTCAAGCTGCTGCGTGATTTCTTTTTTGTAAATTTTCCGCATCTCACGGCCAATGTCAAAAAGAACCGCTTCGCACTGTTCGGAAACCGCATTGCCAAGGAACGACAGCACCGGCAGCTTGTTGAAATCCACGATACGGATAAACTCATCATCGTCCAGCACATCCATAGGCTCCTTCCCGCAGCGGCGGGAAAGCGTATAGAAGATACTGTTGGTCATCAGTTCCCGGAAGCGGACACGGATGTTATCTTCGTCCAGTTCCTCCAGAAAAGTGTCTTTCACCTCATAGGCCAGACCATCCATCGCTTCATCCAGATTGTCGGCGGTCAGCTGCTGTGCCAGTTCCAGCAGAGCAGCGTTCATGCTGTCTGTCTGGGATAAACCATAGGTATCTGCCAGATGGTCTAAGATAGCCTGCTCATGCTCGTGGCTGTCCAGATTCCATAAGAGCGGTGTTCTGCCGCCGCGTACCAGATGGGTGTCCGCAATATCGAACACATACCGCAGCTTGGTACGAGGTCCGGTATCATCCAGAAGCGCGATGCCCTTTGCACCACGATTGACCCAGCGGTTCATTTTCTGATTCCACAGTTCCAGTTCTGCACAGGCGGTTGCATCGGGCCGCTGTGCGTGGATCAGGAGCGCATCGGTGAACGAATAGCGGTACAGCCGCGCCGCCACATCCAGATAACTCATCCAGTCCTGTGGCGAGTTACTGACATACCGGGCGTTCTGCTGCGCCAATTCTCGAATATCGTTAATCTGTGGCAAGGGTCAAACCTCCTTTACGTTTTCGTTTTCATCGTTGTTTTGGGAAATTCCAGACTGTACTGTGCGCGGCCCTCTTCGACGCGCATCACAAGATCGGCAGCGAACGTTTTATCTTTTTTCACGGAATAAAAATCTTTTACATGGGTGCGGCCTTTCTTCAAAAGGTCTACCGCCATCTTCTTGTCCAGCGTTTTTCTCATATTGGCCAAGTATCTGCTTTCTTTCCAGAGGGCAAATTTGCAGCTGCGGTCTGCACAACAAAAGCTGAGCTTACTCTCATGTACAGGGTTTCCGCAGACCGGGCAGTTTCCTACGCTTACCTTATTATGATGGGGAGCTGCCGCGACGGTAGGAATCTGCCGGAGGTCAGCCAGCATCCTATCGAGCAGTCCGTGGATGCCCTGCATAAAATCATGTGGCTTGATCTCGCCGCGCTCCATCCGCAGCAGGTCATTTTCCCACTCGGCTGTCATGCTGGCAGATTTCAGGTAGTCCGGGATATTGCGGATCGCGGCCACACCGTCCTCCGTAGGAATCATCTGCTTGCCTTTACGCTGCACATAGCCGGAGGATACCAGCTTTTCCAGAATTGCGGCGCGCGTTGCAGGGGTTCCCAGACCTTTCTTCTCGGTGTCCTTTTCAAATTCCTTGTTGCCTGCGGTTTCCATGGCCGACAGCAGGGTATCTTCGGTGTAGACTTTCGGCGGTGAAGTAAAGCCCTGCTTTTTTTCTGCCCGTACCACCGGAATAACCATCCCCTGTTCCAGATCGTTCGGAAGTGACGCATCCTTGTTCTTCTCCGGCTCCACAAGCGGAACAGGTTTTGCAGTATAACCGGGCTGCAGAACATCCTTATATTTTGCTGTAAAATTCTGTCCCTGACAGCATACCGTCACAAGCACATCCTCATAGATGAACGGCGGCTGCACAGCCTGCACCAGTTTCCAGATGATAATCGAAAGAATCTTCTGTTTGGTTTCGGACAACTTTTCCTTATTACACTTTGCGCCCTGCATCGTCGGCAGGATCGCGTGGTGGTCTGTGACTTTGTTGTTATTGATAACGCAGCTCACATCCACAGTCTGGCCATCCAGAGCCAGTACCAGAGATTCCACTGTCTTGCGCATATCCTCGGTCACAAACTGGCTGTCCGTTCTGGGATATGTCACCAGCTTTTCTTCATACAGTTCCTGTGCCGCCTGCAAGGTCTGGCTTGCAGGCAGACCATAATAGCGGTTTGCTTCTCGCTGCAAGGTCGTTAGGTCATACAGCTTCGGGGGCTTCTTCTCCACTCGCTTGCGCTCGATGCTGCCGACCACCGCGCACTGACCATCACAAGCGGCCTGCATGGTATCGGCATCCTGTTCCCGCCCCATCTGTTCCGATACTGCCACAACACCTGCGCCGGACAGTTCCACTTTGTAATAGGGTTCTTTTACAAAGTTCTGGATTTTGGTCTGCCGCTCGGTCAGCATCGCCAGCGTCGGGGTTTGCACCCGGCCAATGGTCTGCTTTCTGCCGTACTTTTTCGTAAAAGCACGGGTTCCGTTCATGCCGATCAGCCAATCTGCTTTTGCTCTGCACTCGGACGCTGCAAACAGATTATCATACGCCACACCATCTTTCAGGTTTTCAAAACCCTGCTGGATGGCGGCATCCTCCATGCTGCTGATCCACAGCCGCTTGATGGGGAGTTTGCTTCCGGCAAGAGCATACACACGGCGGAAAATCGCTTCACCCTCGCGCCCTGCGTCTGTAGGATAGTTCTCGGAGGTGACTTTTCTGACTTTGT
>ERZ1673703.918-NODE-918-length-28919-cov-74.271965_pt1 | contig 28919 bp, 22 predicted proteins | sample MGYA00580233_ERZ1673703 | MGnify/ENA primary metagenome ERZ1673703 (study PRJEB41218, sample SAMN15661748) | gut metagenome | host: Homo sapiens | place: Canada: London | collected 2015-08-20/2019-03-30 | study: EMG produced TPA metagenomics assembly of... | reverse complement strand
AATACCTTTTTTACTGTATGATGCCTTCTGTTCCCATGGCGAAGTTTTTTAACGGAGTGGTTGAGACAAAAATACAACTATATATGGATGGAATGAAAATTTAAAGGTCTTTTTTGAGGAGAACTTGCACGGCTCTTTCCTTTAGAAATAGTGTCCATAGCTTGATTTTGCAATAAAAATCGGAGGGCACGCCTGAAATAATAAAGGAACCGGCAGCAAGCTTCACTAACGTGCTGCATCTCTGGCTGAATAACGATTATAGTTTGTCAATCTCTTCTTTAGATAATCCGGTTGCTTGTGAAATAACCTCAATAGCCACACCTAAGTTTTTCAAATTACGAGCACTTTCTTTCACTCCTTCCGCTCTTCCTTCCGCTCTTCCTTCTTCCCGTTCAGTGTGGATATTATCACGAAGGATTACAATATTATCCAAGTGGCGGTAATAGGCTGCCAGTTCATCCTTGGTCATGCTGTCCAGTTTCAACCTCTCACGGGCTTCCTCAAGACCGGGAGCTGTAGCGGTGGAAGGGATCTCCCCGGTATTCAGGTAGTAGATCCATTCTTCCAGAGGACTCTTGGCCACCTGGTTGAAACCGTTTACTTTCAGGATATAGTATTCGGGATATAGCTGGCTGACCGTATCCACCTTGAATGTCTGTTTCTGGAATGGGGTGAGTTCAAGGAGATCATTGGTATGGATGCCTCTGAATTCAGTCTGTCCATGATATAAATAGTCCGTGCCATGCCCCAAAGAGAAGTAGACGATATTAACACTATAGACCTTGCGAACCTTGTCATAGCCCTCACCTCGATTGATATATTCAGTCACCAGCTTGGAAGTCCCGAACAGCATACGTTGGAAGTAAGCATATTCATTGTTGTTCTGAACCTCTATCAGAACAAGCTCGCCTTTGGAGTCCTCGGCAAGCATGTCGACACGATTATACTTGTCATACTCATCCTCCTGATTGCTTTCGCTCTCAAGAAGACGACGGACAATGATCTTCTCGCCCAATAACGTAGTGAGCAGACCTTCAAGGACGCTGAAGTTGGCCTTGTTCCTGAGCAGGCGTTTCATCGCCCAGTCGAAACGGATGATCTGATTATTAGTGTTGCTGTTCATAATTGGCTTATATAGGAATCATCACAAAGGTAGACAAAAAGATCCAGAGTAACAAATTTATAAAAATAGAACTTTTGAGGGCGGATACAAGGTCATGGCTCAATGTTTCCTCGGTGGAAACAGGGCTTGATAGGAATTTGCTTCCGAAGAAGAGTGTTCTGGGAGTGGCGAACTTGGCACAAAGTGCGATGAAACTTGGGACAAGATTCAACGGAACTTGCTGCAGAATCCAATGGAACTTGGTACAATACATACGTGTAGTCCTACACATACGTATATGCAGGCCGATGCTTACGTACGTGTGACCCGATGCCTGCGTACGTGCACGTCAGCATGTTCCGTGCACCAGGCTGTCGTGTTCTGCGTACAAGGCTATCATGTTTCACATACAAGCCAAGTTTGTTCATTGCATGATTCCCCCATTAAGTTAGTATTCTTCCTTCTCCCCCCTCATCCTTTCATCTTATGCAATATGCACAGACAATCAGTTGGTTAAAACTGAAATCACTTCCCTCACTCTCGTTTCAGCCGCATGGTTGTACGTAAGCGTCTCCGCGATTCTATATAGTTTGCTAAAATAAAAAGGCTAATGCTCCCTTTTTATCCATTAGCCTTTTCCCATCTGTCAGGAAGCAGTTCCCTGTATTTTTCAAGTGGTGTGTTTGGTTGCCATTCAGCTGTTCTGTTTATCACATCCGTGAGATACTCAAATAGATTCACTTTATGCATCCTACAGGTGAGTGCTATCGTGTAGAGTATGGCGCCTCGTTCGGCTCCCTTATGGCTGCCGAAGAACAATGAGTTTTTTCTTGATAAGGATATGTACCGGTTCATCCGTTCAACTATATTGTTGTCCAGGTAAGTGTCACCATAATTAAAGATGTCCACCACGGCATTCCACTCATTGCGAAGATAGGTGATAGCTTCCTTCAGTTCGCTCTTAGGCAACAAATCTCCCCGTTCTTCTATATCATCAAGCACATCTTTTATTTCTCCGAGTATGTCCGGCGCATACTTTTTTCGATGCATAAGATTCTGTTCTACCGTCCATCCCTCAACCCCAACTTTATGCTTATGCTCGTTTTGATAAAGTGTGTTTATCAACTCCACGATTCTTTTTGCATCCGGGTCATTCTCACCGCAATCTATAAATTTCCGTTTTATATGTTGCAAGCACGGGATGCGTGTGATATTGGGATAAGCATCGCTTTCGAGCTTCCGGTAAGGTGAGTAGCCATCGCTTTGTATGATACCTTTGCAACTGCCTAATTCGTTAAGAATAACTCTTTCAGACCGGGAGCCGTCATCATAGAGCAGGTATATCATCCTGGTGTTTATGCCGACAACCACCCAAAGGTATCCCTTCCTGACTCCTTTTCCCTTGCTGTTCTTTTCCGGGACGAGTATTTTGTAATAGGTTTCGTCGGCTGCCTTATAAGGATCACTCAAAGCTGTCTGCCGGATACACTTATAAAGATTTTCGAAGAGGCCTGAGGCTTTTTCTATCAACTTATGAGCCGTAGGTTTCTTCAGCGTAAAGCCATGACCTTCGAAGTAGTTGATGATTCTTTCAACAGGTAGCGATTGTATATAACGTAATTCCATCAATCCGGCAATAAATGAGCCGTCATAGCTGGAATTTAAGAAAGCCGAGACCGGGGTTTTTCCCTCAAACAGGCGACCGTCTTGCGTATAGGTGTGTATCTTGTAGACATGCTTGATGAAGCGCATGGGTACACATTCATAGCGGACGCATATTCTGGGAGCGGTGGTAACCAACCGGGCTTTATTGATGTCAAAATCAGGATCGTTGGGATAAACGTCATGTTCCTCCTGCTCCATCTCATAATGCATGTCACGTTTGGCCCCATTGTTCTTTCTGGCTTTACGCTTTTCCGCTTTTTCCGCTTCTCTCTTCTGCCGCTCTTCCTCCGGCAATGCAGGTTGAGGGGGTTGCTGCTGTTCGGATGTGTTGGATACAAGTTTGGCGATCCCCTTGGTAAGACGCTGTTGCTTGCTAAGAGATTCGCCTTTTTGAAGGAGTGCCTCTTTAAGGGAAGAGACCTCCTTTATCAAATCATCTATCTGGTCCAGAAGTCTGTTGTTGTCTTCTCGTAATTCCCTGATTTGCTCCTTCAATAACTCTATGATCTCATCCTTTTTCATGGCATAAAGATACGAAAAATCAATGAACTGACCAAAACATTCGGGTGGTAATTTAAAATCAAATAGCTAATATACAGTATATTACATTAGATTCTGAAACGTTTTCGCAACCGTACAGACTTCAATGACACTCCATTTAAGATAAAAGACAAAACCTGATAAGAGATCTCATAATTGCCTGTATGGGGGTTAAATGTCGGCAACTCAAAACTTCCACCTTCCAGACGCTTGTAGTACAGGAGAAAGCCATCACCATCCCAACGCAGTATTTTTACACTCTGCCGGTTTTTGCCAAAGAATAAAAATATATCTCCGGAAATGGGGGACAGCTCCTTCATTTGAGAGCGTATGATTTTGAATAAACCGTCAATGCCAAGGTTCATACGGACAAAGCCCTGGTACAGATAGTAGCGATTGGCTGATGTTAGAGAATACATGGATCCCCCTCCTTTCTTTCGTAATCGCGTAACATTTTAATAATACCCCCGGGAGTGGCCCGTTTGACTGAAATGGTCGTTCCACTGTTAAACGTGATTGTGATCCCGGAAAGACTGAACTCTTCTTCCGACAACATGGCGGGGGCTATTTGAGTGAACGAAGGAGAGGTAGTGGTCAGTGGGGACGGCTCAACGCCGCCATAATAATCACGGACCACATCCGCCTTAGCTTGTTTAACGCTATAGCCACGTCGGGACATCCAGGAACTCATACCTCCAAAAGTGGTATGCTGCTCGCGGCAAACATCCGCTAAAGAACAATTGTAGTCTGTTTTTAAGACTTCTTGGAAACGTTTCCAAGTTCTTCTAAATCTATTTTCTAAATCCATAATGCTTCATTTTTATACCTCGCAAAGATATGAGAGCTAAAAACGGACAGCAATATAGAATCGCGGAGACGCTTACGTTGTACCCTTTCGCTGAAAGGTGTGAAAAAAGGCTGAAAGGAGAATGACAGGATGTCCTTTCATAGCCGGAACGCCTATGGGCAGGGCGTTTCGACAGTAGATGAAAGGAGGAAAGGAACGTTGGATAAATAGGTCGAATGGCAGATTTTCGTAACTTTATAGTTGCAAATCAAATAGTTATGAATCAAATCAAACCACTCGACCCAGTTCTTTCGATCGGAACGGACGCACATAGTGATATCACAAAAGTAGTAAATAAATTCGGTTCACGAGACAGTATTTTGTACAAACTGAAGGAATTTTCCTCATCCGTCCCGGATTTTAGAAGGTCAGACAAAGGAAATATCCGTCACAGACTCGATGACATCATCATGCTAATGATACTTGCCCGCGCCTCAAAGTGTGTGGAGCGAACCGAAATAATAGAATTCGGCAGGCACAATCTTAATAAATTCCGCAAATTGGGTATGTTGAAGAACGGTGGTCCATCCGAGGCGACTCTCTACCGCGTAGAGCACGGCATCGATGACCGGACATTTGCCGACAAGATGCAGGAGTTCGCGAAGTTATTCCACCGAAGACTGTCCAAGGCGGACGGAGATAAGGAGATAATCTGTGTGGATGGCAAAGCCGAGCGTGGCACTGTACAGGACAACGGACGCAACCCGGATATTGTGTCAGCATATTCTTACAACACCGGTGGTGTTCTAATGATTTCTGCCGAAGTTCTATAAAACGCCGACGGTGTTTTAAGAAGTATATGAGCCGCAAACAACTTTCCGTAAAGACAAAAAGAACTATGGGAACGGGGGAAAACCAGTTGAATGCTTTTTGCCGAAAAACTTGCCTATAGGGCGGAAAAGCTTTATATGACAGGATGCAATGAGACAAGGACAGAAAAACGGCAAGAGACTGTGTCGCAGAGTTTCATTTGCAACACAGCCTCTTGCCAAACTATGACGCCAACAATTTCTTATACAAGAAGTTGGGCATACAGAGAGCTTATCGAATCAACGATCTACACAGCGGATAAAGCAGGCGTCACTGCCATTTTCTACTTCGCTGTTATTTGCTGTTTTCCATACATTACTAGGTACTATCGGATAAAAATCAAATGTGAAGTAATTAAAGTCCCAGCCTACAATATTATTTCCATCGGTAGACGCTCCTCCTTCATTAAAATCTATATCTGTATGCCTTTCTTTCGCCCAATAAATGGCACCGGGTCGCATATATAAATCATAAAATAACGGAGCTGCATCAATACCAACACCTGCATACATTCCATTACTAGGTGGTGTAGATACAGTTCCTTCATTATTCGTAAGAAAATACCCTGTTCTACCACAAGAATATCTCAACATTCCATCTTCTTTTGCTTTCCGATGCCCATATCCGGAGGCTCCTATAGGGAAAAATACATTTTTCCCACTATGTGTATATCCCAGAGTCATATCCCGATTATAAACAAAACATCCTCGCATACCATGACCTTTTACCTTATCAACGCCATATACCTGATTTAAATCCTCAAGCGTTTCAGTCGCATCATCTCCATACAATACTCCATAGCCTTGTTCTATCACATTACTTTTATATAAAACCGCATAGTCTTCTACTGTAGCCACTTTAGATTCTGTTCCAAAACCGCTTCCATTAGATTTCTGGGAAGTTATATTGCTCCATGTAGCTTCTCTTGATGTTGCAAGTGTAAGAGGGGTAGAACCAGGAGCTACAAAATTGTCTGGTTTTACATTGATCCAATAATTACCTTTAGTCGTTGGATTCACATTATTGGAAGCGGCAATCGGTTGGTCCCAATTCCCGAACTTAAATAAGGAGCCTTCTTCCAGCGGGGTAGCTGCTTCTTGGGTTTCGGTTACCATATTTGTAGTATGCCATTTTGCTCCCCCCGGAAGTAAATCATCGGGAGCATACCCTCGCCGTATAAAAATCAGATGCTGGCAAGTGTAATTGTTGTATTCCACTCGGACAATGGCATATTTGGATTCATCTTCCAAAACAGATACTGTTGGATTGAAGTTAATATGAAAATCCATATAAGAGTCTGTTCTTCCATATACCACTCCATCTTTCAATGTCGCGTCCTCACTTCCCGGTTTGAGTGAAACTAAGTTTTTATCTCCAGCCACTACATAAGCCTTCCATGATCCGTCCGACTTCAAAGAAACAAACCCTGTCTGTTCTTCACCTCCCAATACTTTTAGAACAGCATGGAACGATGCTTTATTATCGTACGAACGATACACACCTTTGGGATTCACGATACGGCGTGCCTGAATAATTTCTATTTCTTTTTGTAAGGTGTCAATTGCATTCTCTTGGTTTTCAAACCATACTGTAAATTTAACTTTTGCACTACGCTGATAAGCTATATAAGGGTTATTACCTGTGTATGCTGTACCTTTGATGAGTTGCTTAGCACGTGTATACATTGGTACTTCCAAATGGAAGGTATTTTCATCTTCCTTGGTTACGGTATATTCATCATCTGGCTCTACTTTTTCTCCTTCACCCTTATTTTTGTAAGACGTACCTACTGATAAGTTTTCAGGAATAATATATGTACGTTCTCCTCGCTTGGGTTCACTTTCATAATAACTTTTATTAGACTCAATAGTATATCGAGTTTCTCCTGCTGGTAGAGATAAATGAGTGTCAACGGTCTTGTGCAAAGAAAGGAAACCGTTCCATAGATTTTTTCCTTCTAAATCCATAGCACTCCAATAAGAAAAACTGCCAGGATTCCTAGGAGCCCAACGGTTGTCTGTAATTTCAGCTGTCACCTTTTCTATTGTTTTTCCTCCTGTATTGATTTTCAAAGGGAAAGTCATGCCATGATTATACAAGTATGAAATATAATATGGATTAGGTAAATAAATTTCAGGTTCCTCTTCCTCATAATCAATGTGCCAGTCCACATCGTTGGCGTTGCCATTGAACCGCAATGTCAGTTTATAGTGATAATTACGCTCGGCATTATAATCCAAATGATCATCCTTTCCTAACATAAAGCGATATATGATTTTACCATAACCTATATCGCCCGCATTACCATTATAATAATAAGCCTCTACTTCAATATAAGTTCCATACGGTTTAGCATCTTTAAATCCGGTCTTTGAAGGCTCAGTATCCTCCGTTCCGTCAGGAGGAGTGTTTCCGTTAGGATATGAAATTACTTTATTGCTCCCAGTCACATCCTGCCGTTTGTCTGAAGCCGTTCCTGCTACTCCCTCGCCCTGCATGTTTTCATAAAAATAAAGAGCCTCGACGTCTTCTGCATGATGCGCTTTTTTTTGTTTTTCAACATCTATTTCTTTTGTTGTATTACCTAGTCCGTAAATATCTCCCTTTCGTAGATAAGGCCATTTTTCATAATTTTGTTCACCGTTTGTATAATCTATAGTTTCACCATCCAACAATTTAGAAGAAGGGTAGCTGCCATCTGTAACGAAATTCTCCGCTCCCAACAAACACTTCTTTGGAATATCCTTGATCCGTACTGATTTCAGATAAATACGAATGTTATCTCTTAAGTTTGTGGCATCGTATGCAATGGTCACTTTAGATGCTGCGCGGCGTATCCAGGCGTGCAGTGTGGACACCGACTTGTCTATGGTCAGCAAAGGCGCATCAAAATCACTGGGTCTGCTTGTCGATACAGATTCTCCTTCTTTCTGAATAGTGAAGTAACCGAACATTTGGTTGTTTGTCTTTACCTTTTCAGTTTCATCTCCGGATGCCGTTTCGTCTTTGGTGGCTGTTTCGGTTTCATCGCCTGGTGTGGATGTACTTTCCTTCGGAGTGTACTTCCAAGTTAACTGAATGTTTTTTAAACCTTCCGGTGTCTGGATAGCCTCTGAATAGTTCTCATTCAAATCACCCATATTGGCTACTACATACACATAATATCTGCCATAAGGAATGACTAACCCAGATATGGTGGCTTGCGGAGTCGAAGTCTCCGCCTGATGCTCTTTATCCGATGTGGAGGGAGTATCAGTTCTTGGCTCATCTTTTACTGTAAAACCGTTGGCATCATAATATTGGCAATTTACCAGTTTCTGCACCTTGTTTTCTCCTTCACCTTCGTCCGCATAGAAAAGCACACAAAGATTGTCGATAGTTTTGATGGCATTGCCTGCCGAACGGCTCTTCCCTGTCAGAGCCTCACCGAAAGGTTTGAAATTGATCACGGCAGAAAGAGTGGTTTCCCCTTCGGGAATCTCACCGCCACCGTCCATCAGAGGCTCGTCAGTACATGCCGACAGCCCTGCCACCAGCATGCATCCAAGCAATATATAATATAATACTTTTTTCATCCTTCTTCGTTTTTGTTAATTCTGTTCATCCGGCGTTTCCGTTTCCCCTTCAGTGGGCACATCAATTCCGAAGCCCGGATCCAAGTCCACTCCAGTGTACGGATACAGGTCGACAACCAAATCAATAGTGGCCATATTGAAAGTCACATTCACCTTTACATGAGTATTACGAAACAATGAGCCCAGATTGGGAAGAACCGACGAATAAGCCTTTTCTGTTTTAGCATCATCGCTACCTTCCCGGGTGAAAATAGTTAAAGTATATTTTTGTTCACCTCCATCCATATACTGGCTTTCGGGCACATATACCGGAGTGGTTTCTTCTGTGGCACCAGTAGCATCGCTTTTCAGCACAATGTATTCATCTTCAGCATAATTGTGAGTGAATAAATTATAATTAACGTCTTCAGGAACAGCGTATTCTGTTAACCAAACACCTGCCGTTTCATTCTCCCCGGCATTTTCTTTCATCCATATCATCCAATCTGCCGTGTTTTTATTCTGCGTAAAGCTTTCCACATCCACATGCGGCAACAGATAGGAATTGTCGGCCACACAGTCCAGTTTCCAACCGGTTACCGTAATGTCTCCGCCATAATTTCCTGTGCGCTTATTCTGAAAGGTAAATGTAAACTTATTGGCAACAGGTACAATGTACAGTGGCTCCTTTGTCAAATCTACATCTTCGCTACCTACCTTTACTTGGTGAACTGCGCTCATGGGAAGACTTCCCTTGCTGCCATAACCGGCAAGAACCAGCGCTTCTATGTCATCTTTCGGAAAAACGTCTTGCCGTTGAATCTTAGTCCAATCCCACGGGGCATTTTTGCATTCCAAATTCTCGGCATTGGCAAACAAATAAATACTTTTAGTTTGATTGGGAGTAACAGGAAATTCCAGTTCTCCAAACTTGCCGTAACTCATGCCTCTTTCGTCATTGCCGGTCTCGCCATTGTTGTATTTATCAAGATCTACCCGATTAAAATCCACCGGATGGTTGTATTCCACCTTGCCGTCTGCATCCACGATGATAACCCGCAAGTTGTGCATCCGCTCAGGGTCCGTCTCCCAACCCTCTCCGGCACGGGAGGTAACTTTGTTCACCAGCGCGGTGTTGATGGAGAGAAGCACCTTACGGTTTCCTGCTCCGGCATCGTCGTTGTCCTTGCAGCCTCCCACAAGAAACGGAAAGGACAATGCCAGACCGACACAAAGCATTTGCCATATTCTTTTTTTTATTTTTGTTCTCATACATCAATCGTTTTAAAAAACCGGTTTAATTAAAACCAATATCGTTAAGACGAACCACCCAATCGTTCACCACAATGTGTGTGCGTATCCACTCCTGGTTGTTACTGTCATCCAAAAAGAATACCATACTCCAATCGCTTTCACGATCCAAAAACTCCTGGTCGCTCATCTCATGAAAACGGTCGCTTTTCAGAAGAAGCAGATACTCGTTGAGCGGTATGTCTACCACCGGCTTGCCATCATTCTTGCGACTGATAACCAAACGAGGACGATTTTCACGCACCAGACGCGAAGTAGACAGTTCAGCGTATGCCACAGTCACTTCTGCATCGCCACTTTCGGTCACACCGGTGGTGCGGCATCCTTGCGCCCAAGGGGCATAGACTTGAGTTTCGTTAGGTATCAGGCTGTTGTCTGCTGCAAACAGTGTATTGTCGTCCGTAATGCTGAAAGTAAAGTCTTTATCATCAACCGGTTTTCCGCTGATATGCTGCAACACCACACGGATGTTATTGGTATTCTTCATCAAGTGTACGGTTTCCTCCTTATATGTATCAGCGTCTATATTGATGTCCAGCGTTCCCCAAAATAAGGGGTGAAGATTAGTGGTGGAAACCCGTCCTGCATCGTGCATCTCCACCCTCAGGTCCTGCCACCGTAGTCCGGGAACAGGTACAGACCTGAATGAAAATGAAGATTGTGCACAACTCAACCCTCCATAAGCAATAAAATGATAGTTACCCTGCTCCAAATCAATGGTCATGCGGTAATTCTCATCTTTCAGCTCATCTCCCATTCCGGTATAGGTACCCACATAATTACCTTGTTCATCATATACGAACAACGTCAAGCAATCCACCCATTTGGGAAATGAGTTGGCATATTCCATGTTATAGTCATATACGAAACGCAACCGCACACCGCGCGAACACGGGGCAAGGTCATCATATATGCCATGACAGGAAGCCAGCAAAGCCGCCATCCATGCGGCAAAAAATGCCACACGGATGGAAGACAGAATATTTTGTTTCATAATCAGTCTTTTTTTATGTTCACTTAAAATTCTATGTTGTTGATACGTACTACCCAAGGAAGTACTTCCACAGACACCTTGAAGGTAACATTCGGATCATCATCCGGATCGGGTTCGTCCGGGGTGCCGGGATCAGGATACTCGGGATCAGGATCAGGATCGGGATCTTCAGGATCGGGATTCTCGGGATCGGGATCAGGATCAGGTCCTTCATCATTGAAAGCATAACCGAAAGTATAAATTTGTTCTACACAAAGTTTATACACGTTGTTGCGTACCACTGCAAATTCCATAGGACCCATGTGGTTAAACCCTGTAGTCCTTCTATTGTCATTATGACGATTCCAATAATAATACAATACCTGATAGCCGATCTTAGTCTTTTCAGCATCTAAATATTGAGGATAGAATACAGAGAACCCGGCTTCGCGAAGTGACATACTTTTGGATTCCACCGCTTGTACACTCGCACTCAGTTCCGCATTGTGTTGAGCAGCATTCTGCACATCTGTCCAGCTGCCATACAATCTGCCCTTGAAAGCATATAATCTATACCATTTGCCTCCATCGCCTTTCAGTTTTTTTGCCAATGATGAGTTTGCATTAGCAGCCACTACAACTTGTCCCTTGAATACAACTCCGGTAGAAATGCCATTCTTCTGCTGTGTATCAGGTTGGGGAATTGTATTCTCAGTGGCGTAACGCCAGATGTGATACTCCCCATGTTCATTGGGGTCATTCCATTCTTCATCTTCATCCTCTTCATTGTTAGCGATATCAGCTAAAGAAGAAAATGTATTTTTCCATTCATTCGGTTTTTCCAAATTATAATGGAAGTATGACGCTTTATCATTACTGTCGTCAGAATTATATGCTTTTTTAAAAGCAGCATCTGTATCCACTACATAATTATTACTAACCTCAGTTCCGCAAATTGTAGCATTATCATTCAAACCATTATTTGAAACCCGGCGCAAATAATAGAAACTCTTGCTCATGTTTATCAAAGCCACATCCGTCAGTTGGATCTGAATACCGGCATATTCCGGATCCTTTGTTTCTGTATCACTATTCTCACCTTTCAACATAATGTCATACAGATTGCTTGCATTTTTTGCTTTATAATCAAAACGAGCCACAGAGCGCTCCACCTTTACTGTTCCCAGGTCATACGTACGATCCTCCGGTATAATACCATTAAATGTATACGAATGAGGAACAGCATTGGACATGAAGAAGTGCTTTCCGTCTTTGTTCCATGCAGGATCTGTTTTGCTGTCTGCGTTCAATGTATATTTCATCGTCGCCAAATCATCACCTTTCTTTATGTTCTTCAGTTCCTCAGACGGATTACAGAACACATAGACATTCACTTCTCCAAATCCTTCTATATCAGAAGCCTTTGACTCTACCTCCCAAAGTTGTGCGTCATTATTTGTTGTCATAGTAGCAGTACGTGCCATAAGGCATTTATCGCTTTGGTCGGCCAATACAAGCAATACTTCTCCTACATGATTTTCATAATCCTTACCTATTTCTATCCCGTCATCGGAAGTCACATAATCATCCTCAGGGTCACCTGTGGTACTACGGCCATTTTGTCCGTTTGGCAAAATAACATTAAATACCATTTTCAATTTATCCGCATCAGTATTCTGTTCGATACCTGATACTTCCTTATCACTACAACCTACCAGACAAACTACGCCCAGCAGGCAAAAAAGCATTCTGTAAAAATAATGCTCCAGCTGATTCTGTTGTTTCTTCATTGTTGTATTTTTTATTATTACTTCTTATCTATTTTGTTAATCTGCTCCAATGCGTCGGCAGCTTCTTTCACCCCCATGCCTTGTGCCCGGGTGAGCAACATGCGTGCCTGCGCATAGTCCTTTTCAAATCCAGAAAGAACACCACGGGCATACACCGCTTCGGCCGTATCGCCCGATTTGGCCGCATACTTGCGGGCCGAAACCAAGTCGCCGCGAGCCATAGCCACATTGCAGGCGTTCAGGTTGGCCGTAACATCGTCCGGATAGAGGCGCACCATCGTCTCGAACACCTCATTATATTCGTCACTGCCTGCCTGATAGCTCTCTGCCACACGGTAGAACTCGTTCAGGCTCAGCTTGCCGGGAGCGGTGCGCCAGATGCGGCGCGCTTCTTCCACATCAGTATAGGCACGGACCACATACTCTACCGTGTAATCCGAGTGGCGAAGACCGGGATAGACCTCACGAAGCAGGAACTGGTAGTCCTGAGGATAACGCGCCTTGATTTTCTGTTCGCGTGCGTCCGGATCGCCACCGCTACGCGCCAGTTCCAGCATGCCATAACGGCTCGGAAGCGTACAGGTTTCCAGATAGCGTTCCAGTCCCGCCCAATCCTCGGGCTCGTAATCCATTGACATGATACCAAACGGGAAATTATACAAACGCTGTACATAGTTCCTCAATGTTTCCGTACGTCCTTGGGCAAGACGGGTATTGTTGGCATAACTGCCCTCCGGAGAGGCATATCCTTTAATACGGATAGAAGTGATGCGGGTATCGGCATCATTGCGCACGGTGTCTATCGTGGCACGGATTTTAGCCAGTTCCACCGGATTACGGCGGTAATCCTCATAAATCTCCGTGCGGTTCACCGGGAAATCAATGTAAGCGGAACCTTTCAACTCGCGCGTCTTCACCTCCTCGGCTTTCGGAGCGCGATAAACAAAAACCGGAGAGAAAACCTTCGGGCCGAAATCCAGCGTGGTCAGCGGCGAACGGTCTGCATACAACACTTCACACAGGCAGCCGCACACCTCATCGCCCAGCTCCAAGGTGGCATCGGCCATCCATTCGGCGTATGGCACCGTGGCACTGTAATGAATCACACGATCACGACCGGCACGGAACAGCGAAGTGCCCTCACCGGAAACGGCATCATTGCGCAAATGGAGATAGTAACGGTTGCGGCCTGCCAGCACTACAGGAGAAAGAGACAGTTCATTGTTCTCCGCACGAAGCACAGGGGCAAAGGAAATTTCACGGGAAGACGGCATATCAATACCCGCCACATCAATATCCATTGACACAAGCAGGTTCTCACCGCTGCGAGCAACATTCAGGCCGTCCACTTTCACACGGCCCAGCGTCAGAATAGTCTGGCTGTTTACACCTGTTATGCAAAACAACAGGAGAAGTACACATAGTAATTTCTTCATGAGCGGTATTTTTTAAAATACGTAGATCAGATTCAGTGCAGCCTTTGTAGGGCCTACATAGTGATGGGACTTGCCATCAATCAGTTTGGTACCGCAATCGGCACAAGGATAAGCATCGAAACGGGTATAGGCATAACCCAAGCCAATTTCTGCCTCTACATTCCAATGGCGGGAAAGAATCCACGAATAACCGTAAGCTACACCGGCGCCTACAAACCATCCTTGATAACGACGGTCGGAAAGTTTGGACAAATCACTGCCCAAAAATGAAATGTCATTCTTCAGATTACCCACATTGTATTGTCCACCGTGTGCATGGATGCCTATAAAATGACCGGCAAAACGATCACAGAACCAGTAACGTGCCTCAGGTTGCAACATCCAGTGCTTCCATGTACGGCCATGCGAACGAACCCACCCATTGTAGTTGCCTGACACATCAAGCGTCCATTTGGGGGCAAGACCAACCTCGGCTCCAAGATTAACAGTGCCGGAGGCGTCATAAAGAATATTGCTCTTCAATGCAACATTCTGAGCCTTCACAAATGCACTTCCACAAAACAGGAAGGAAAGCAAGATTGCATAATTTTTTATCTTCATTGTATCTATAGTTTATATCAATTCATGCTATTTTGGGGCATATCTCTTATTAAGAGATATACAAAAAAACGTAAGTTGTAGATTTACAATGAATTATAGGGGTGTAAAGTGCCTAAAACAACGGCATAAACTTAGATTAGATTAACTTCTTGTTTATTAAATATAATTTTTCTGTTATTTTTTATTGCTTATTACCAGCACTTTACGTACTTTTGCAAAGCACTATGTATATCTCTTAATAAGAGATCTACATAGTGCGTCACTTTTTTATGTTATAATACTATTATGCCGCAATGTCAGGTATTATGAATGATTACAATGCGATGGTTTTGGGGAGTCTGAATCTCGATTTGCTCCCGAATGGGTGTCGCGTTTTTTCGTAAGCGTTTCAGAAAACTACGAAAAAGCCCCTAAACGTATAGGTTTAGGGGCTTTTCAGCTTGTTTTTTGGGGATTTCTGTTGGACTACCAGGATTCGAACCTGGACAAACAGAACCAAAACCTGTTGTGCTACCATTACACCATAGTCCAATCATTACATGCTCTCCTCGGAAAGCGGTGCAAAGATACGTTTTTCCTGTGATATAGTCCAAATATTTTCGCACTTTTTTTTGCAATAAAATGCAAATGCTTAACTTTGCGTACAAACTAAAAGACATAAAGACATGAAAAAACTTCTAACTTGCCTTGCTTTAAGCTTTGTTACAGCAAGCAGTTATGCAGCCACACCATTATGGTTGCGTGATGTGCAAATCTCGCCCGACGGCACGGAAATTGCATTTTGCTATAAAGGAGATATCTATAAAGTACCCGCCAACGGAGGAACCGCCACCCAACTCACCACACAAACCTCATACGAGTGTAGCCCCATTTGGTCGCCGGATGGTAAGCAGATAGCTTTCGCCAGTGACCGTAACGGCAATTTCGACCTGTTCGTCATGCCTGCCGACGGTGGGGCAGCCCGGCGACTCACCACCCATTCGGCATCCGAGATACCCTCAGCTTTCACTACCGACGGCAACTATATTCTGTTCTCCGCTTCCATCCAAGACCCTGCCGGAAGCGCCTTGTTCCCTACCTCGGCCCTGACAGAACTATACAAAGTCCCTGTGACCGGCGGACGCACCGAACAAGTGCTGGGTACTCCCGCCGAAATGGTCTGCTTCGACCCGTCCGGAAAAACATTTCTCTACCAAGACCGCAAAGGTTTTGAAGACGAATGGCGCAAACATCACACCTCGTCCATCACCCGTGACGTATGGTTATACAATTCAGAGAACGGCAAACATAGCAACTTGACCCACCATGCAGGAGAAGATCGCAATCCGGTTTTTGCTCCCGACGGGCAGACCGTTTACTTCCTGAGCGAACGAAACGGCGGTACATTCAATGTCTATTCTTTCCCGCTAGACGCTCCCCAATCATTAAAAACAATCACCGATTTCAAGACCCATCCGGTCCGCTTCCTGTCAATGGGCGGCAACGGCACCCTCTGCTACACGTATGATGGAGAAATATACACCCAAAAACAGGGAAGCAAACCACAGAAAGTCAAAATCGATATCATCCGTGACGACCAACATGCCATAGCGGATCTGAGCTTCAGCAGCGGAGCGACCTCGGCCACCGTATCACTAGACGGCAAACAAATTGCTTTCATTGTACGAGGTGAAGTATTCGTCACTTCCACCGACTATAGCACCACCAAACAAATCACCCATACCCCTGCCCGTGAAGCGGGAGTTACCTTCTCGCCGGACAACCGAACCTTGGCTTATGCCAGCGAGCGTAATGGAAACTGGGAACTTTACATGGCCAAGATAGCACGCAAGGAAGAGGCCAACTTTCCCAATGCCACCACCATTGAAGAAGAAGTGCTCCTGCCTTCGGACAAAATAGAACGTACCTATCCGCAATTCTCGCCGGATGGCAAGGAGCTTGCCTTTATAGAAGACCGCAACCGGTTGATGGTACTCAACCTGGAAACCAAAAAGGTGCGTCAGGTCACTGACGGTTCCACCTGGTTCAACACCGGTGGCGGATTTGACTATTCATGGTCGCCCGACGGGAAGTGGTTCACTTTGGAATTTACCGGAAACCGGCACGACCCTTATACAGACATAGGTATAGTCAGCGCACAGGGAGGAAAGGTGGTCAACCTGACCAACAGCGGCTATACCAGCGGCTCTCCCCGCTGGGTACTGGACGGCAATGCCATTTTGTTCATCACCGAGCGTTATGGTATGCGCGCCCACGCCTCATGGGGCTCACTGAACGATGTGATGCTGGTATTTATGAATCAGGATGCGTATGACAAATTCCGCCTGAGCAAAGAAGATTACGAATTGCAGAAGGAACTGGAAAAGGAACAGAAGAGTACCGCCGAAGCCAAGAAAAACGATAAAAAGAAAGGGGATAACAAAGACAAGCCCGAAGAGAAGAAAGAGGAAAAAACAAAGGATATCGCAGTGGAGCTGGACAACATAGAAGACCGCATCGTCCGCCTCACCCCTAACTCTTCCGATTTGGGAAGCGCCATTATCACAAAGAACGGCGAGACCTTATATTATCTCTCTGCCTTCGAAGGCGGATATGACTTGTGGAAAATGAACCTGCGCAAGAAAGACACGAAGCTGCTCCATAAGATGGATGCCGGATGGGCCAACATGGAGATGGACAAGGACGGAAAGAACCTGTTCCTGTTAGGTGGCAGCAGCATGCAGAAAATGAGTACCGACTCTGAAAGTTTAAAGCCCGTCAGCTATCAAGCCAACGTAAAGATGGACCTCGCAGCCGAACGCGACTATATGTTCAACCATGTCTATAAACAAGAGCAGAAACGCTTCTATAATCTGAACATGCACGGAGTGGACTGGGATGCCATGACCGCAGCTTACCGCAAATTCCTGCCGCACATAGACAACAACTATGACTTTGCGGAATTACTGAGCGAATATCTGGGCGAACTGAATGTGTCGCATACGGGAGGACGTTTCCGTCCGCGCCTGAAAGGAGACACCACCGCCACCTTAGGCTTATTGTACGACTGGGACTATATCGGCAAAGGTCTGCTGGTTTCCGAAGTAGTGGAAAAAGGCCCCTTCGCCCACGCCCGCTCCAAAGTGAAAGTCAGAGATATCATTGAAAAAATCGACGGTCAGGAAATCACTCCCGAAAGTGACTACTCTGTTCTGCTGAACGGCAAAGCCGGAAAGAAAACATTGGTTTCACTTTATAACCCGCAGACCAAAGAACGTTGGGAGGAAGTGGTTGTTCCTGTCAGCAATGGTGTGATGAGCGGCCTGCTCTATGCACGCTGGGTAAAGCAACGGGCTGCCGATGTGGATAAATGGTCGAACGGCCGTTTGGGATATGTGCACATTGAATCCATGGGAGATGACAGCTTCCGTTCCGTTTATTCGGATATTCTAGGTAAGTACAACAACCGTGAAGGTATTGTCATCGACACCCGCTTTAATGGCGGCGGACGCCTACACGAAGATATCGAAATCCTGTTCAGCGGAAAGAAATACTTCACACAGGTAGTTCGAGGACGTGAAGCTTGCGATATGCCCAGCCGCCGTTGGAACAAGCCGAGTATCATGGTGCAGTGTGAAGCTAACTACAGTAACGCACACGGCACTCCGTGGGTATATAGCCATCAAAAAATAGGCAAGCTGGTAGGTATGCCCGTACCGGGAACCATGACTAGCGTATCTTGGGAAACGTTGCAGGATCCGACACTGGTATTCGGTATTCCCGTTATCGGCTATCGCTTGCCGGATGGAAGTTATCTGGAAAATTCACAATTAGAGCCGGATATCAAAGTGGCTAATTCACCGGAAACGGTAGTGAAAGGTGAAGACACACAATTGAAAGCCGCGGTAGACGAACTGCTGAAAGAGATAGACGGAAAATAAAGCGAAAGAAAAGATACAAAAAACTGGAAGGAGAAAACCTATCATCTCTCCTTCCGGTTTTTGTTTTTAGGGACATTTACTGAATATCCCTTTTTATCTATAAAAGAAATTTTCTTATTTGGCAATCACCAGATAATAGTTCTTCTTTCCGCGCTGAACCAGCAGGTATTTTTCATCCAGCAAGTCAGCAGTTGTAATTACCTGGTCGAAGGCGCTTAATTTCTCCTTGTTCAATGAAACGCCACCGCCCTGTACAAGCTTACGCATCTCACCTTTAGAAGCGAAAACAGCGGCATTATCAACGAACAAGTCTACCGCCTTCACCCCTTCGGCTAATGCATCTCGTGACACTTCAAACTGAGGAACACCTTCGAACACTGCCAGCAACGTGTCTTCATCCAACTTTTTCAACGCTTCGGAAGTGGCGTTACCAAACAGGATGCCCGATGCCTCAACAGCCGCGTTGTAATCTTCTTCCGAATGAACCATCACAGTTACTTCCTTAGCCAGACGTTTCTGCAATACACGCAAGTGCGGAGCTTCAGCATGCTCTGCCGTCAACACTTCTACTTCTTCCTGAGTCAGTGAAGTGAAAATCTTGATGTAACGCGCAGCATCCTCGTCACTTACATTCAACCAGAACTGATAGAACTTGTAAGGAGAAGTATAACGGGGGTCCAACCAAATATTACCAGACTCAGTCTTACCGAACTTACCACCATCGGCCTTTGTAATCAACGGGCAAGTCAACGCAAACACTTCACCGCCATTGGTACGACGAATCAGCTCGGCCCCGGTAGTAATATTACCCCATTGATCCGAACCACCCATCTGAAGCTTGCAGCCCTTTGTTTCATAAAGATGCAAGAAATCGTATCCCTGCAGCAACTGGTAAGTAAATTCTGTAAATGACAAACCGTCACGCGCCTCACCGTTCAAACGTTTCTGTACAGAATCCTTAGCCATCATATAATTCACTGTAATGTGCTTTCCTACCTCACGGGCAAAGTCAAGGAAGGTAAAATCCTTCATCCAGTCATAGTTATTTACCAATTCGGCTTTGTTAGGAGCATCGCTCTCAAAATCAAGGAACTTAGCCAGCTGTTTCTTGATGCAAGCCACATTATGACGCAATGTTTCCTCAGTTAGCAAATTACGTTCCTGCGACTTGCCGGAAGGGTCACCGATCATACCGGTAGCGCCGCCCACCAATGCTAACGGTTTGTGACCGCAACGCTGGAAATGACGCAGCATCATCACACCACACAAGTGGCCGATATGCAGAGAATCAGCCGTAGGGTCAATACCCAGATAAGCTGTCACTTGTTCTTTAGCCAATAACTCTTCGGTGCCCGGCATCATTGTGTGCACCATTCCACGCCATGTTAATTCTTCTACAAAATTCATCGAATGATTATCTATTTAAATGTTTGATTTATACTTTGAATGCCACAAAAATACGACTCTTTATCTGAAGAAACAACTCTTATTGCCGAAAAAAGATTTTCCGTGCATTTTCATCTATCCTATCACACAGAAAGGAAACTTCCACATGCTTCATCTCCGCCATCCGTCCGATCACCATACGGATATCCAGCGTGCTCTCATCCGTTTCAGCCAGCAAACGCTCTAAAGGCACGTACTGCAACACATCAGGCTGATACTTTCCTCCCAACGAAAAATAAATATCTTCCTGCATCAGCCGGCAGGCAATATGCAGATTATTACGAAAACCATGCACCACCCAAGGCATCTGAGGACGATACTTCTTTTTCAACTCAATCAATTCATTAAACGCCTTCACACAATGAATGACCAACGGTTTTCCTACCGACTCGCTCAATAAAATTTGTCGGACAAACGCTTCTTTTTGCAACAGAATATCCGCCGCGCCCAAGCGGTCCAACCCCGCCTCTCCTATGGCCAGAACAGAGGGATGACCAACCGCCTTTTCCAACGTTGTCCAATCTTCCGGACCAGTTTCCAAAACTGTCCACGGATGAATGCCTACAGAATAATAACACCCCTCCACAGGTTCAAACCGTGCAGGCTCCACATTGAAAATGCATTCTCCCGATACAGCAGCATTGCGATGTGTATGAATATCCAGCAACATAAGGACAACGGATTTTATGGAACCGGATCATAGCCCGACCCACCCCAGGGATGGCAACGCAATATCCGACGGATAGCCAGATACACTCCCTTGAAAGGACCGTGCTTTTTAATGGCCTCGATGGCATATTCCGAACAGGTAGGTACAAAACGGCATGAAGGAGGAGTCATTGGAGAAATGTACCCCCGATAGAAATAAACGGGCAGCAGCAACAGATAGGAAAGTATCTTTTTCATTCCAGTCTTTCCACTATATGAAACAGCAGCTTCTTCACTTTCTCCTCCACCTCGGCAGAAGAATGAATATGGTTATCCAGCCATATAAAGGCGATAACCAGTCTTTTGTTCCGGGAAGACAGCGCATCCAACAGTAAATGCTTGTTCTTCCGATAAGCCTCACGTATCTGCCGTTTCACCAAATTACGCTTTACCGCACGTTTGAACCGCTTCTTGGGCACACTGATCAGAATAGAAGCTGCCGCCATATCTTCCTCAGCAGACTCTACCGGCATATACACCACACGCAACGGAAAAGCCGGAAAAGACTTGCTTCCACCTGAAAAAAGTCGCTCAATCAATGTCTTACTATTCAGACGCTCTTTTTTACCGAGTGTATATTCTACCATAATCTTCTTTCTTTTATTAAAATAAAGAAACCGAGGGTTTCGAATCACAAAGTTACAACTTTATTGATACAAAACCCCCGGTTTGGGATATAAACCAAAAATTAATCCTTATTACGCTCGCGGATAAACATATCCAATGCCGCGGTCATGGACGGAGCTTCCACAGTAGGAGCTTCCAAATCCAACCGCAATCCGGCGTCTTTTACCGCTTTAGCAGTAGCAGGACCAAAACACCCTATCGCAATTTCCTTTTGGTCGAACTTCGGAAAATTCTTCATCAAAGAATTGATTCCTGCAGGACTGAAAAACAACAGCATATCGTAATCGAACTCTTCTTCGGGAGTGAAGTCATTGCTTACCGTACGATACATCACCACCTCCGTATGCTGAATTTTATTTTTATCCAATAAAGTCTTGATCTCATCATTGTGCACATCCGACATCGGCACCAGATACTTCTCAGCATTATGCTTTACGACAGAAGGCACCAGATCTGCAAATTTACCGGTCGCACCGAAGAACACTTTACGCTTACGATACTGGACATATTTCTGAATGTACAAAGCAATGGTCTCGGATGTACAGAAATATTTCATTGTTTCGGGTACAGTAACACGCAATTCAGCACACAGACTGAAGAAATGGTCGATAGCGTGGCGCGATGTGAAAATCACAGCTGTATGATCAAGAATAGAGACTTTTTGCTGTCTGAACTCTTTGGCCGACAAGCTCTCAACTTTGATGAACGGGCGAAAATCAATTTTCACACCGTACTTCTCAGCAATATCATAATATGGCGACTTTTCAGAAGTCGGCTTAGGCTGAGATACGAGGACTTTTTTTATTTTCAATGTACTAAAAATTTAAAACCAAAATGTTGTTCGCTAAGATAATCCCTTTCCACAGAACAATATCAGGGAGTATTTCAAGGGCACAAAAGTACAGAATTAAATGGAAAGCACCATAAAGTTTGTTGAAAAAGTTACTAAAGCACTTATAAAATAGCAGAATTTTAGCAATTATTATAACAAAACCGATAGAATAAGGAGCAATTTGCGGTGACAGATCAAAATACACAATCAAAAGTACAATCGGAAAAAGTAAAAAACCGGCCCCGATTACAACATTAAAGTAAGATTCCAGCCAGATAATATTGCGCGTCTTGTTAAAGAAAATCCAATTTATAAAGCTGTAAAGAAGCCACTTGATGACAAAGAAAAAGACCACATAAGCAATGTAAATGCTCAACAGCAAATAATGAGGCATCGTACGGAAAAGAATCAGGTCATGATCTGAGAAATAATCGTACACACAAAAGCCGGATAATATACAGGTCTGCAATATCAGCACCAATGTATAACGCACATCAGATGCGGTAGTATCATCAAACAAACTGGCACGCTCTTTAGACAAAGCAAAATTCTTAAATTGCTGTTCAAGATGTTTCTTGCCATGTGCCAGCACGTATGATACCAGGATAAAGCAAAGAAACAGCACGCTGGTCACCATCCAGTCCGAACGCAGCTGATAGGGCAACTCCATTCCTCTCATCCCGTCTTCCTTGGACATATGACACACGCTGTGTGTCAAAGCCGTATCAACACGGCTCTGCTCTTCCGTATAAAGTTGGAGAATATACGCTATTCCGGGATGACAGGTTTCACTCATATCGCTGCAAATTTACGTATTTCTTTGTTCCAAACAGGCGTTGTATAGAGCAAATTTATCGCTTCTTCGGCTGTTGAAGCCACCTTCCAGATCGCAACATGCTCTTTACGCATAAAATTACCCTCCACCGCCCTTTGCAGCATTTCAAGCAAAGGATTATAAAACCCGTTGATATTCAAGATGATTATCGGATTAAGATAAAGCCCCAGCTGCTTCCAGGTGATGATTTCAAGCAATTCCTCCAATGTGCCGCAACCTCCGGGCAATGCAATGACACCATCGGACAAATCGGCCATCATCCGTTTACGCTCGTGCATGGTTTCCGTCTCAATCAATCGGGTCAGCCCTGTATGGTGCCACCCCTGCTCCACCATAAAATGAGGGATTACCCCCGTCACCGTACCGCCTGCAGCCAATGCTGCATCGGAGGTAGCCGACATCAGGCCGATACAGCCTGCCCCGTTAATCAGATTGATCTTCTTTTCAGCCAGAAGACGTCCTAATTCTTCCGCTACATCAAAATACACCTTCGCTATCTTTGTGCTGGACGCACTATATACACATACATTCTTTATATCATTCATATAATTCCTTATGTTTTCGGGCGGATCCAATCCTCCCCTGCCAGCCCCAATGATGCTCATTGCCGCAGGAACGAATTGAATTCGCCCGTATACATCACCATATTCGAATCCGTTTCTTACAAACCGAACGCTTCCTTTATCTTATCCACATAATCCAGCTTCTCCCAAGTGAACAGTTCCACTTCCAGCGTCTTTGCTTCATGATACATGGATTCGTATGTCTTGGTCACCACTTTCGGCTCACGTCCCATGTGACCGTAAGAAGCTGTTTCCTCATAAATAGGATTACGCAGTTTCAAACGCTCTTCAATGGCTTTCGGACGCAGATCGAACAGTTCGTCTATTTTCTTAGCAATCTCTCCGTCGCTCAGTTTCACATTGCTGCGACCGTACGTATTTACGTAGATATTGATAGGACGGGCCACGCCAATGGCGTATGACACCTGCACCAGCATTTCATCGGCAACACCGGCAGCAACCATATTCTTTGCGATATGGCGTGCTGCATAGGCAGCACTACGGTCTACCTTACTGGGGTCTTTTCCTGAGAACGCCCCGCCACCGTGAGCACCTTTTCCACCGTATGTATCCACAATAATCTTACGGCCGGTCAAACCGGTATCTCCATGAGGACCGCCGATCACAAACTTACCTGTAGGGTTCACATGATAAACTATCCGGTCATTGAACAAAGCCAATACTTCTTCATTATGAATTCCGGCAATGACACGTGGCATCAGGATTTCAATCACATCCTGACGAATCTTGGCCAACATCTCTTCGTCGGCCTTCAACTGAGCTTCTTTGGAAGAATCAGCCGGGGTTACAAACTCGTCATGCTGGGTAGAAACCACAATCGTATCAATGCGTACCGGCTTGCCGTTATCATCGTATTCAATAGTAACCTGGCTCTTGGCGTCGGGACGAAGATAAGTCATCACCTTCCCTTCACGACGGATTTCGGCCAGTACCATCAACAGTTTATGTGCCAGGTCCAGTGACAGCGGCATATAGTTTTCCGTTTCATTGGTAGCATAACCAAACATCATTCCCTGGTCGCCCGCACCCTGGTTCATAGGGTCCTCGCGTTCCACGCCACGGTTGATATCCGCACTTTGTTCGTGAATGGCAGAAAATACGCCACAGGAGTTTCCTTCGAACATATATTCGCTTTTGGTATAACCGATACGGTTAATCACTTCACGTGCAATGCGCTGCAAATCTACATACGCCTTGGTTTTCACTTCTCCAGCCAGCACTACCTGTCCGGTAGTCACCAGGGTTTCGCAAGCTACTTTCGAACTGGGGTCAAACGCCAACAGTTTATCAAGCACAGCGTCCGATATTTGATCGGCCACTTTGTCGGGGTGTCCTTCAGACACCGATTCGGATGTGAATAAATATCCCATTCTAAATTGAAAATTAAGAATTAAAAATTAAAAGTTAATTCGTTAACCACCTTGGGAAGTTATCAGAGTAGATAAATGTAAATAAGAAAGTCAATGTATTTTTTAGCATTTTTTTCTGTGGTTGCAAGCTACTCAAATCTCTCCACTGTTTTTAACGGCTGCAAAGATAAGCATTATTCCTTAACCATTCTATAAATTCCCGGTTCTTTAACATTGGAATAGCAATTATTTAGAAGAAATTAAACCTAATCTGACCGATTTCCGTTAATTTTGCATCATGAGCAAAGAAAAGACCGCATTTATACCTAAACAATATTTCGCAGTGGTAGCCGTACTGCTGGCTATCATGATGTCCGTACTGGACGGAACCATTATGAATATCGCATTACCCACGCTGGCACACGATTTCGATGTCACCCCTTCCAATGCCATCTGGATTGTCAATGCCTATCAACTGGTAATTACCATGACCTTGCTATCATTTGCCTCATTAGGTGATATTTACGGTTACAGACGGATATTTCTGACCGGCATCTCCATTTTTGCAGGCGCCTCTTTGGCCTGCGCCCTCTCGGACTCTTTCTGGATGCTGACTGTCTCCCGTATCATTCAAGGTTTCGGGGCGGCCTGTGTAATGAGTGTCAATACCGCCCTTATCCGTTTAATTTACCCGCCGCAGATACTAGGGCGCGGAATGGGCGTAAATGCCATGGTAGTAGCTGTTTCGGCCGCCGCAGGTCCATCCATTGCAGGCAGTATCTTAGCATTGGGAAGCTGGCACTGGCTTTTTGTAATCAACATTCCTTTGGGATTGGCTGCATTAGTGATCGGACATCGGTTCTTACCGCATAATCCGGCTTCAGACACAAAACACAAGTTTGATAAAATCAGTGCAATAGCCAACGCACTGACCTTCGGGTTGTTAATTTATACCTTGGAAGGTTTTGCACACGCCGAAAACAGAAAGTTCATTGCCATCCAGTTGGTTTTGTTAATCATAATCGGCACTTATTTCATCCGCCGCCAACTGAAGGAAACGACCCCTATCCTACCTGTGGACTTACTGAAGATTCCTATTTTCGCTCTTTCTATCGGTACTTCCATCACCTCATTCACCGCCCAGATGCTGGCTATGGTTTCCTTACCGTTTTTTATGCAGAATATATTGGGATACAGCGCCGTACAGATCGGTTTGCTACTTACCCCCTGGCCATTGGCTACCATCCTGACCGCACCACTTGCAGGCAGACTGGTAGAGAAAGTACATCCCGGATTGCTGGGAGGCATCGGCATGGCCATCTTCGCTACCGGCCTATTCACACTCTATTTGCTTCCCCCCCATCCGGCAGAATGGAATATCATCTGGCGAATGGCACTCTGTGGTATGGGCTTCGGGCTGTTCCAGACGCCCAATAATGTAACCATTGTTTCTTCCGCTCCCACTCACAGAAGCGGTGGAGCCAGCGGTATGCTAGGTACGGCGCGTCTGTTAGGTCAGACTTTGGGAACCACACTGGTTGCTTTGTTGTTCCGTATGTTCGCCGAAGGACATCGGGCGCAGGCTTGTTTGTTATTAGCCATATTCTTTGCCATTGCCGCAGGCGTGGTAAGCAGTATCCGTATGACACAGGCTTCTCCGGCAGGAAAGAAATAAAGCCCCGGCAAGTTGTTGAACAGAAACATTTCCTTTCTGATAAAAACTTTCTCTTGTTTTTTATCTTTGAGGGCAAAGAAAAAAAGAATGAATTTATCTATTTTTGGAGAGAATTTAAACAATCAAAACCTGATGAATATATGAAAAAGACATTGCTCTTACTTTTTACCCTTCTTTTAGCCCTGTCGGCACAATCACAAAATTCGTTACGGCTAATGACCTATAACATTAAAAATGCAAACGGAATGGATGATGTATGCGACTTCCAACGCATAGCCGATGTAATCAATCATATCCACCCCGAAGTGGTAGCCTTGCAGGAACTGGACAGCATGACCCACCGCAGCGGACAAAAATACGTACTGGGCGAGATAGCCGGACGTACGCAAATGCACGCTTACTTTGCCCCTGCCATTGATTACGACGGAGGAAAATATGGTATCGGACTTCTCACCAAAGAAATTCCCGTCAGCCTGAAAACCATGACACTTCCCGGACGGGAAGAAGCACGTGCGCTGATTATGGCAGAGTTCGACAACTACATTTATTGTTGCACCCATCTGTCTCTCACCGAAGAAGACCGCATGGCCTCACTGGAGCTTATAAAAGACTTTGCCGCCGCTCACAAAAAACCTTTTTTCCTGGCCGGCGACCTGAATGCCGAACCCGAATCCGCATTCATAAAATACTTGCAACAGGATTTTCAGATACTTTCTGACGTAAACCAGCATACATTTCCGGCTCCCGCCCCTACAGAAACCATTGATTATATTACAGCACTGAAACAGAACATGAAAGGCTTCACAGTAACCTCCGCACAGGTAGTAAATGAACCGGTAGCATCAGATCACCGTCCCTTAGTAGTGGTGCTTGAACAAAAATAAGCCCAACAGAGAATATGGAAATAAATAAAAGAGAGAACATCGGATGGATAGACTTGCTACGCGTCACCGCCTGTTTTTTAGTTGTATTCGCCCATTGCTGTGACCCTTTTGTGGCACGTTTTGACACAGACCGTCCTACTTTTCTGCAAGGGTGCGCATTGGGAAGTGCCGTACGCTGTTGCGTACCCTTGTTTGTGATGATGACAGGAGTGCTGCTGTTTCCTGTACGAAACGGCATGAGTGAATTTTACAAAAAGCGGATCGGCCGCATTGTTGTCCCGCTTATCTTCTGGTCGGTCATGCTGCCTGTATTGTATTTCATTTATCTGAATTACATCACCACGACAGACAATCCTACCATAGACATGTCCGCCTTCACCCTGGAAATGACTATCACGAAGATTTGGACATTCATTTTCAATTTCAACTATGACACCACTCCTCTGTGGTATCTGTATATGCTGGTGGGGCTCTACTTCATCATCCCCATCTTCCATGCATGGCTGGAGCGTGCTACCCGGAAAGATATCAAGCTATTTCTTTCCATCTGGGGCATCTCCTTGTTCCTTCCCTACATAAAGATGGCCGCTCCCGCACTGGGATATATCGGCAACTGGGGCAATATGGATATCCTGGGAGTGTGCGACTGGAATGCATTCGGTTCATTTTATTATGTTTCCGGATTTACCGGTTATCTGATACTGGCCCATTATCTGGTAAAATACCCGCTGCAATGGAGTTGGAGAAAAACCCTGGCTATCGGTATCCCTATGTTTGTGACAGGGTACGCCATCACTTTCGGCGGCTACCTCATCATGCAGGAATATTTTCCGGGAAACTACGCCTATCTGGAAATAGTATGGCTTTTCGGCGGCATCAATGTATTTATGATGACATTTCCTGTTTTTGTCTGCATACAGAAGCTTAAAATACCTTCTTCGCCTGTTCTTTCAAAAGTGGCATCCATGACCTTCGGCATTTATCTGTGTCATTTCGTCTTCGTGCAAATGGGGTATGACTTGTTCGCCTCGCTGTTGCCCCAGGGGATTCCTGCCATAATACACATTATTTGCATGGCCGTAACAGCCTTTCTCATCAGCTACCTGGTGGTCAGAGGGATGTATGCATGCAAATGGACCAGAAGATTTGTGGCGTAAAAACAACGGATTCAAAACACAAGGAGTTACAGTATCCAGTTGGCTGATTATTTCCTTCAAATTCTTCATTTAGTTATTAAGTATTGATAATCAATTATTTACCATGATTGATTTACTCATAAATTCTTCATCATTCGTAAGCGTCTCGTAAGCGTCTCCGCGATTCTATCTTGTCGCCCATTTTTCATTCTTATATTTTTGCCATATATAAAAATGAATCATTATGGATTTAGCAGAAAATCGATTTGGAAAAACCTGGAAACATTTCCTTGAA
>ERZ1673703.908-NODE-908-length-29405-cov-9.016286_pt1 | contig 29405 bp, 41 predicted proteins | sample MGYA00580233_ERZ1673703 | MGnify/ENA primary metagenome ERZ1673703 (study PRJEB41218, sample SAMN15661748) | gut metagenome | host: Homo sapiens | place: Canada: London | collected 2015-08-20/2019-03-30 | study: EMG produced TPA metagenomics assembly of... | reverse complement strand
TATCGAGTGACGCCATCAAGTTTAGACGTAGCAACATTCACACTGGCGGTCAACCATAATTTTAAGGATAAAAACGGAGAGCAACAGGCGGACTTTATCAACTGTGTTGTATTCCGTAAACAAGCAGAAAACGTCAATAATTATTTGAATAAAGGAAGTTTAGCAGGTGTCGATGGTCGCTTACAATCACGCAGCTATGAAAACAACGAAGGCCGCCGTGTATTTGTTACGGAAGTCGTATGTGACAGTGTGCAATTCCTAGAACCTAAGAATACACAATCCTCAAACAATAACCAATCAAATAACCAAGTGCAGCAAAGAGAGAAGGCGCTTCAAAGCGACAATCCATTCAATAATAGCAACAACTTTGATATGGATACGGATGATTTACCTTTCTAGGAGTGGTTTTAAATGCAAAGAATCACTAATTACATTCAAGAAGATGACGGTACAATTACTGCCGTCATCAAGAATGTAAAACTTGGCAACAAAGAAACCTTGTTACTGGATAACGGAATGGATGTAGAAGTCGAAGTAAAGGTAGTAGATCCTTTTCTAATTAGCGATAAACAACGCCGGAAAATATTCGCTTTATGTAATGACATAGAGAGCCACACAGGGCAACCTCGAGACTATATGAGGTATTTGTTCATGGATTACGTAGAAGTCCTCTATGGGTATGAAAAACGCCTCTCATTAAGCAACTGTACACGTACCCAAGCAAACCAAATCATAGAGGTTACGCTTGATTGGATATTTTATAACAATATTCCATTAACTTATAAAACAAGTGACCTGCTTAAACAAGATAAATCCTTCTTGTACTGGGCTACAGTCAACCGTAACTGTGTTATCTGCGGTAAACCTCATTCAGACCTTGCACACCATTATGCAATAGGTAGAGGTAAGAACCGTAAGACAATGGACCATTACGGATATGAAGTGTTAGCGCTATGCAGAGAGCATCATTCCGAGCAGCATAACATAGGCGTAGACACATTTGATAAGAAATACCACTTAGAGAACAGTTGGATTTCAGTAGATGATCGGCTTAACAAAATGTTGAAAGGAGGAAGAAATGATGAGACTAAGTAAAATGCAAGAGGAACTAAATGCACTGCAATTTATATTAGACCTACACGAAAAGGCAATAGATGAAAACAATGAAACAACTATCAGTAGTGAAATAGAAGAGAAAATGCTTGAAATACCACTAGCTGATAGTTGGATAAATTACCTATTAGTAAAAGATGACGAAGCAAATACTAAGTTACAAAGGATGATAAAGTTAGTTCTCCAAAATCTACTACAGGTAATTGATGAAAAGTATCAAGAAGAACTTGAAAAAACTCGTCCTTCTTTTGATAAGAAGGCTGATCGGAATCCAAAGCGAAGATATTTACAAAATTAGATAGTTTTCTTGTAAAAGATTCATAAGGATAGTAATCTTCATCGATTGTTATTAAGTTCAACCCAGCTTCTAAAGAGTTTTGAAGACACTTTAAGCAATCAAGCAAATGAGTTTTGAATGAGCTTTCAGTTAATGTGTAAGCAATGTTCAAAGCAGATTTAGCTATCAAAAATAAGTCGGTTTCATGAAAAAACAAATGCGTATGATCAAGTTTTAATTCCATCTTTTCTTCTAAAGTTAATAGTCTCTTATGGTTAGACCAATTATCCATATATTCCACCTCCAATCCAATGCAAAAGCATTCAGAAAGATTATACCAGAAAGGAGAATGCAATAATGGCAACCTTTAGAACAATAAAAGAAAGTGGCGACTTCGTCACGGTACACAAAAACTTTATTTATGACTCCAATTTAAGCGCTAAAGCAAAAGGTATATTACTGTATTTCCTTAGTAGACCAGATAATTGGCAGATATACACATCTGAAGTAGTTAAACATATGAATGATGGACAAAAATCAATCAACAGTGGCATTCAAGAACTTATGGCAAATAAATATGTGCATAGAATTCAAAAACGCACTAAAGCTGGAGTATTTAGTGGTTATGAATATCATGTTTATGAGAAACCAACCGAAATGCCATTTTCGGCAAACGGATTATCGGCAAACGGGTTTTCGGCAAACGGAAAATCGGAAAACCGAAAAGGGCAAACTACTAATAATAATAGAACTTATAATGATTTAAATAAAAATGATGGTACTTATAATGACGAGAATATATTGTCTCCTTCGTCGACTGCGTACCCTTATACTGATGTAATTAATTATCTTAACAAACAGACAGATAAGCACTACAAATCTACGACTAAGAAAAACCAAACGGTCATACGTGCAAGAACTGATGAAGGCTTTACATTAGATGACTTCAAAAAAGTAATCGATAACAAGGTATCGGAATGGAAAGGTACAGACATGGAAAAGTATCTGAGACCCGAAACGTTATTCGGTACTAAGTTTGAGGGTTACCTTAACCAACAACAACCCAACGCTATTGATGAAGATTGGAAAAAGCAATATGAGGATGTGTTTTAGATGAACTCGTTTTCTGAAATAGCTAAAAAAGCAAAAGGAAGAAATAAGATTGTTAAACAGGAAATGAACTTGCATTGTGATAAGTGCGGCCGTAATTATGATTATTACGAATTTGAGAATGGCCAAGTATTTAAACATGGTTGTGATTGCGAAATGATAGCACTTGCTGAAGAAGCTAAAGAAAACTTCGAAAGAAACCAACAACGTATTAAAGCAAACGCAATCTTTAAAAAATCAATCATCAATGATGATCTGGCAGATGCAACCTTTGATAATTACCTGCCTACAAGTGAACAACTTGCTAAAGCGAAAGCATTACTAGAACGTTATGCGAACAACTTCATTTTAGATAACAAACAATCCATTTTATTATTTGGCAGTTATGGCACAGGTAAGAGCCATTTATCTATGGCCACTATCAAGCGTGTAAAAGAGAAAGGTTACTCGGTTCTATACATGAATGTGCCGCAGTTAATTACAACCTATAAAGACACATATAACAAATCTTCTCAAATTACTGAAAGAGAAATAGATAAAGCAATATCTGATGTTGACTTGCTTGTATTAGATGATTATGGAACATCATTAAGCAACTTCGGTGTACAGAAGCTGTTTGAAGTAATGGAATCACGTACTGGCAAGCACAATATCATCACTACTAATAACAGTAGTAAAGAACTGATACAAAATAAGGATCTGGCCAAAATATTTAGTAGAATGATGAAAAATACTACAACAATCAATATGAATGGCGAAGATTACAGAATGCGAGGGTTAAATTTTTGATGTTAACCAGAGATTATATCATGCGTCATCTTAACTGCAGTTCAGTGTTTGCAGAGATGATGATTAGAGAAGCACAGGGCAACGCTGAGAGGTTGTACGACTTATTCCTATACCAATGGAACAAACGTCGTACAACGCCCGCTGTGCGTCATATAGAGGTGTCTTATGGAAATAGAAATTAAATTCAATGAAACACATAAAGCACCAATAGGGTCGCCGAGACCTAGGTTTGCGAATAGAGGAAAATTTGTACAAACCTATATGCCTGCAACTTATACAGCGCATAAAGCTTTTATACAAAAGCAGATGCCTAAACTTATGTTAGAAAATAGCGTGATTGTAACGTTGAAGTTTATTTTCACACCACCTAAAAGCTGGAGTAAGAAAAAACGTTTGGCAATGGTCGGCAAGTATAAGCGTACAAAGCCTGATGTAGATAATTTGATGAAAACTGTTTTAGATGCCGGCAATAAGCACCTGTGGAAAGATGATAACCAAATCGTAGATGCAAGAACCTTAAAGCAATACGGTGATGAAGCTAAAATCATCATGGAAATCGAGGAGGTAGATTAATTGAATATCGACAATGACGACGTAGAAATGCAATTCAAATGCACAGTGACGTTTACAGCTAAAGTCAAAGATACATTTCACAAACACGAAAATACACAAGCTATGGAAGATAGTTTGATCAATAAAATTTATGAAGAACCGGAAGCCTACATGGATGATTTAGAATTTACAGATGTAGAGCGGTTGTTGTAGGAGGTTAAAGTAATGGGAAAATTTATTTATAAAGGTGAAACGATTGAGATTGGAACTCAAAAAATCTTATATGCATCTCAAAATTTAAAAGTATCTTCTAAAGATTTGCAAGAAAGATTTGATAAGGGTTGGGATATAGATGATGCGCTTAAATACAATTTCAATCATGTGATGTACAAAGGTAAAATATGCCGAAAGATTAAACATAAAGGTCTCATTTTTTACATCGTAGCTGAAGATTTGAAAAGGTCTAAAGTTCCGCCTCAAACGATAATGACGTATTTAAAAAAGGGGCAATTGATGGACGACATTTTACCATTGGAAACAGAATTTTATATTGAAGAACATAAAAAAGATGCTTTACGTAATTTAGTTTATCAAGACAGATTACGCAAAGAGCGTAAAAAAGAACAAGCAGAAGCACGTAAAAGAGAATTGAAACCTTGGCTATATGATGGCACACCGCAAATCCATTCACGTGGCAAATACACACAATACCTTATGGATACATCTATCTATCCTAAAAAGGCGGTGCGCTAATGAATGAGATTAAAGATTTGAGAAGAGATGATCGTATCGTGTTGTGGCAATACAAAGGATTGAATGTGCAGGACGGACATGCAGGTGTTGTTATTCGACAAGTTGATAGACTTGGCAAACAATCTGTAATGGTTCAGTTAGACGGTATCGATGACCCGTTCGAGCTGACAGACGAGGATTACTTCGATAAGAAAGCTGAACATTTTGAAGATTGCAAAAATAACTCAGTACATCAACCTAATCATTACCAGTTCGGTCAATTTACAGCAGCAATAATTATTGAATTAGTAGGAAGAACTTACAAATCAGCTCCAGTCTTTTATCACGTAGGTAACGCCTTAAAATATTTGATGCGTGCGCCTAGAAAGAATGGATTGGAAGATATTAAAAAAGCGAGACAGAGCATTGAATTTGCGATTGAGTGTTGGGGTAAGTAGATGCGTGATTTATCAAACACAATTAAACAACGTTTCAAATCAGACACACGAGGACGTAGTTTAACGCAGTTAGAACAAGAGCTGCAACGCAGAGGTGTAAAGGGGTTTGTGATTGATGCAAGCCCTGCACGCATCACTGCAATCGTTGCTAGAGAGGATTATTTGAATAATAGGAGGAGTTGGAATGAAAGTCAGAATAGGCAATCTTAAAATTGAAGAAGTCTTAGACAAGTTAGGAATTACTTTACCGAAAGAAGTTGTAGAACTTATGGAAGCGAGATACCAACCGTCAGCACAGTCAGAGGACTTAGAATCAGAACAATGGCATTGCTTCGAATTCCCTTTCTGCATGTCATGTGGCAGCAGAGAAACAGCATATGAATGGTTTGAGATACTTTCGCCTTATGGTGATGAAATGAAAACGCAAATGCAGATCGTAGCAAAGTAAAGGAGGAATTGGAATGATACCTAAATTCAGAGAGTTTGATAGAGAAAGGCATAGAACTGATTATCAGAAAGGCATGAGTTATGGTGAACAACAAGATTTTGATATGGGATTCACTATTTGGTTCGACCATATTGAAGACCTGGATTTAATCGAAAAAGATGGCACCATTAATAGAATTGTGATGATGTCGACTGGTCTGAAAGACAAAAGCGGAAAAGAGATTTATGAGGGTGATATTATCGACAAAGGTTATTTAAATGGAGTTCACGATGAAATTGGTGTAGTTACATTTGGTACTGGTTTTGACAGTGACGGTTACCAATCTGAAAGTTGGTTAGGTTGGGTGACAGATAAAGGTTCGTCAGTTCTTGATGTCCATGAAAAATGTGAGGTAATTGGTAATGTATTTGAAAATAAAAATTTATTAAGTGAGGATGAAATTGAGTGAAACCACGTGACTATGAGAAGGCTTGGCATACGCTGAAAGAAAAGATGCTGTCAGATTACGTGAAAACACATAAAGCAGTTGAAAAGATTATTAAGCCTAATAATCAGTACCACTTATTCCAAGTGGCGAATGCAATGGTAGGTAAAAATGAATTGCAAAGATTGTTAGAGGTCATGGACTACTTAGATGAAACAAATGAGTTCAGTAATTTACTACATGATCTAGAGAGGGGCAGTGAGTGATGAAATACAAATACATGGAAAAACAAGTAGAAGGTGCTAAAGCATTGGCAGAAAAGTACCCACACATGAAATCACATCAAGATATTTACAAAGAGTATGTGGAGGTGCTGGAAAAGGCAAAGGCGTTTGATCGCATTAAAGAAATGATTGATGACCAGCAAGCAGAAAATCAACCAGATAGCGAAGTGTTGAGCGAAATCAGATATGAAGTATCTAAGGTGGATAATTATAAAAGTATGGAGTGAGAAGAATAATGAAAATTATGGAAGCATTAGAGAAAGTAGAAGAAAAAGGTTTTCAACTTCAAGAAGATAAAGTTGTTTTTAAATTAGAAGATGGTAGTTTAGAGGTTTATATCGACCATGAAGAAGAAACGATAAAAACAGTGTTAAGTGGTTTAAATGTATTTATGTCTGAAGATTTAAAAGATAGAAGCATGGAGAGTATTATGTATGAGCTAGCTGGTATCGACGAGGAGGATAAAAACAATGACTAAACTACAAATCAAATTATTATCTGAAAACGCAACAATGCCGACACGTGCTAATTCTACGGACTCCGGTTTAGACCTATATGTGTCCGAAACAACAGTGATAGAACCTCATACAACAGTAGCAGTTAAAACAGATGTTGCAATTAACTTACCTTATGGTTATGAAGCACAAGTCAGACCACGTTCTGGTAAATCGCTTAAAACTAAACTGCGTGTAGCGTTGGGTACGATAGATCAAACCTACCACAAAGAGATAGGAATTATCACAGATAATATCAGTAATGAACCTATAACTGTTAAACAAGGTGAACGTTTAGCACAGCTAGTCATCGCACCCGTTTCTTATATGCAGCCGGTAGAAGTAGAAGAGTTTGAAAATGAAAGTAACAGAGGCGCATACGGTAGCACAGGAGAATAAAGACCTACTACAAAAAGTGAAAGAGGTGCTGGGTAAGTGAGAGAACGAACTAAAATAATATATCGTGGTTGGAATAATGAAATATTTATTTTGCAAGGTGAGAATATAGGCCTTGATGGTGTAAGACAAATGTTCAACGAGTTCAAAAGACTATATGAAAATTATAAGGTTATTGTCATCCCAGTTGAAGTTGATTTTGAGTTTAAGTAGAAGAGAGTGTGGATGGAAAGCAGAAGATCTTACGTACACTGCGCATACCGTAGCACAGGATATTAAACAGCTTGGCGGTTCGTCCGCCTTGCTTTTAGGAGGTAGAAGATGAATAAAATAAAATTAATAACGTGCAGTAATAATATCTTTTTCGCATATACGCATAAGTCATTCGATGAGTATGCTGAAAATATTTTAAATACCATCGGATATGTGCGTGTTGAAAATTTAATTAAAAAGAAGTGTTGGGTTAAAACAGAATACATCGAATCGTTAATTTTGGAGGAAGGCAATGATTAAAACTATATTTAAAATTATCTTAACGCTTACACTATACGAAGCAACTAAATACATCACTGAACAGTACATTATTTACGCAACACAGAACGATGATGTGGAAGCACCTTCAGACTTCGACATACACGATCATATACATCTTAATAATTTAAAAGCAGAGGTGAGTGATTGATGTGCATAGCACTAACCATTCTCTTCGCTCTCCTCTCTCTTGTGCTTTATATGGCGAATCGAGAGTTGAATGAAGAGTTGGAGTTGAGGGATAATATAATAGAAAAATTGATTGAAAGGAATGGAAGAAAATGAATAAGAGAGATTATTACTTAAAGTTAATTAAAAAGATTGAAGGACGTATAGAGTTCTGCGAAGAAGAAGTACAATGTATAGAAAACAGTATTAAAAAGGAACAACAATATTTGAATAAATTAGAAGACGAGTTGAATACACTAGAAGCAGTTAAAGAAGATATCTTCAACAAATTATTATAACGTTAGGTTATCGCACATCGCGAAAGTTATAATAAAATGTTATGATTGACGTATACATTATTCATCAATGGAGGTTATACATGTATACGCCAACCGAAGTAAAACAATTGATTACAGATTATCATTGGATGCGCAGATTGATTGATCATCAAGTATATGAGTATGATAGTACATCTATCGGTCAATATGGTATTGAGTCATCAATGCCTAAAGCTCAAGGGACTACAGGTAACAAAGTTTTAGTAAGGGTTATACAGAATGATAAAGATAGACGTAAGACACAAGACCTTATAGATAAGGTGACGTTTATCGATAAGTATGAACATCTGATTACTAACGATAAGAACTATCATATTTTACAGTTACTCAAACAAGGAGAAAGTATAACCGCTATTGAAGTGTTTATGAAGTCCAGCAGAAAGAATATATATAGCAGAATAAATCAGATAGTAGATGTATATATGAAAGTGCAAGGGTAACAGAATACACAGATTACACACTTTACACAGATTACACACTGTTTTGTTTAGCTGAATTAATTTTATATAATTGAGTTACAACAATATTATCAATTTGCAAAGACACGCGCGATCAATACTATATTATAACTGAGGCACATCACTAACGTGGTGTGTCTCTTTTATTATGAGGTGAACAATGGAACTTAATAAGTATCAGTCTCTAAAGAAACCTAAAGACAAACAACATCATATACTGCATCTGATGACATCAGTAGGTAATATTGCTGATGTATATAACAATGATACTGATAAAATAGGTAATGAAGAACTTACAGTTATGTTAGGAGATGTGTTAGAAGACTTAACAGCGTTAGCTACATTGAATAACATAACGTTAGATAGAGTAGCAGGGCTTAATGTAAATAGTTATCAACCTAACATGCATAAGCTAATTGATGTAGGAGATACTGTTACGTATGAGAAAGAAAAGTATATTGTACATGATGTTATTGGTGGTCAATTGTTGATTGCTAACAGAGATAAAGACTTAGTAATTGATATTAATTCATTAAGAAGGTGAAAATAATGGGGATAATGCGTAGATGTGGTCATCCAACATGTAATACGTTGATAAGTCATAATGAAACATATTGTGATAAACATAAAAAATACATTAACGATAAATATAATGATATAAGACAAAGGAATAATCCAGAATATCTAAGGTTCTATAAATCAAAAGAATGGCAGAATATGAGAGAGCTTGTGATGATAGATAATCATTACTTGTGTAGAGAATGTGGAAGGCAAGCAGATGTAGTTGACCATATTATACCAACAAAAGTAGATTGGTCGAAAAGATTGGAAAAAGAAAATCTTCAACCATTATGCAATGAATGCCACAATAGAAAAACGAAAAGAGAACAAAGTGAAGTCCCCCACAGGAAATAACGTGGTGTAATATTAAACTACTCGAGAACGAGGCAGAGTTTTCTTCTCAAAAAATTCCCTTTATCTAGAAATTTTATTAGGAGGTGCTAAATTTGGCTGGTAGACCTAAAAAATTATTGATGAATTCCAATAAAAATTATACAAAAGAAGAAATTATCGAAAAAGAACGACAAGAAACACAGTTGAGTAAATTCTCCAAAATAGATTCTACACCACCAAGCTTTTTAGATGAAATTGCAAGAGAGGAATACTTACGGATTATCCCTCATATGCAAGAATTACCAATTTCTAACTTAGATAAAGGTCAAATTGCACAATATTGTAGTTTCTATAGTGATTTTGTAAAAGCAAGTTTAATTTTAGAAAAAGAAGAACTAATGATTGAAGACACACGAGGTAATATGAAGATCAATCCCGCTTTCAATGTAAAAGAGAAGGCGGGTATTCGTATGCAGCAAACAGCCAACACATTAGGATTAACTATTGATAGTAGACTGCGAATAGTTGTTCCTGAAGAGGAAGAAGAGGACGACCCATTTGCACAATTTGCGAGTGATGCTCAATGATAGATTTTGTAACACTATACGCTAAGAAAGTTGTTAGTGGAGAAATCTTAGCAAGTAAGAAAAATATAGCAGTGGCTCAAAGACACTTAGATGATTTGAAAAATGCTCCATTAGATTGTTATTTCGATGTTGACCAAGCAAATAAAGCTATTAAATTTATAGAAATGCTTCCTGATCCTAAAACAAATCAACCTATGCCTTTAATGCTATTTCAAAAGTTCATTGTAGGTAGTATATATGGATGGCGTAGACGCGGTGGTTTCAGACGTTTTACGAAAGCTTATATTAGTATGGCAAGAAAACAAGGTAAGTCATTAATTGTCTCAGGTATGTCACTGAATGAATTGTTATTTGGTCAATATCCTAAATATAATCGTCAAATATATGTATCATCTTCGACGTATAAACAAGCACAGACGATTTTTAAAATGGCAAGTCAACAAATTAAATTACTACGTTCTAAAAGTGATTTAATCCGTAAATCTACAGAAGCGCGTAAAACAGACCTTGCGCATATAACATCAGAGAGTGTGTTTGAACCGCTTTCTAATAATCCAGATGCGGTTGATGGTAAAGACCCTACCGTTGCGATTTTAGATGAATTGGCCAGTATGCCGGATGATGAGATGTATTCAAGGTTTAAAACAGGTATGACGCTTCAAAAGAATCCCCTTACTCTCTTAATATCTACAGCAGGTGATAATTTAAATAGTCAAATGTATCAAGAGTATAAATACATCAATAATATTTTATCTGGAGAGGTGAAAGCGGATAATTACTTCGTATATTGTGCAGAAATGGATTCAGAAGATGAGGTAAATGATGAATCTTTATGGATTAAAGCAATGCCTTTGTTGGAATCAGATGAACATAGGGATACAATTCTTCGTAACATTAAAGCGGATATTCAAGATGAGTTAGAAAAAGGGACATCATTCCATAAAATACTAATTAAAAACTTTAATCTTTGGCAAGCTAATAAAGAAGATAGCTTAATAAACATCCGAGAGTGGGAAAATGCGGAAATTGAGAAAGACGTATCAAAAATATATGGAAGCGATGTTTATATTGGGGTTGACCTTTCAAGGTTAGATGATTTAACCAGTGTAGGTTTCCTATTTCCGCAAGAAGATAAAACAATGTTGATTGATAGTCACTCATTTATAGGTTTACGAACTACATTAGAGCAAAAATCAAAAAGAGATAAGATTGACTATCAAAAAGTTATTCATAATGGAGAGGCAGAAACAACCCGTTCACCTTCTGGAATGATTGATTATCGACAAGTTATTGAATTTATTGCAGATATCATAGACAAATACAATCTCAATGTTAAAGCTGTTTGTTATGATCCTTGGAATGCACAATCTTTTATCACTACCCTAGAAACAATGATGATTGATTGGGATTTAATTGAAGTAGGCCAAAACTTTAAACAACTTTCACAGCCCATAAAAGAATTCAGAATGTGGATAGCTGAAAGGCGATTAAAACATTTTGGTAATGACTTGCTAACAATAGCAGTGAATAACGCAGTATTAGCTTTTGATTACGAAGATAATGTGAAAATTGATAAACGTATCAACAGACAAAAAATTGACCCTATTATTTCAATAATCACAGCATTTAGTGAAGCACGTATGCATGAATTTGAGATTGATTGGCCATCTATTTATGAAAGTGCTGAATTTGGTTTCTAGGTGGTGAGTAAATGAATTTTAATAAGATATATAAATTTTTAAAATTGCTAATTGTTAATATCGTCAGTATCTTATTTTTAATAGGTTTAACTGCGGTTAATATTGCAATGTATATCGGCTTTGGTTTAGTTTTCGGATTAATTGCTACAGGTTTAACTTTGATTCTGATTGCGTTAATTATCGATCATGAGTCTAAAGAAAGGGGGTAAATAAGTGGGTATTTTCTATAAAACAGAAAAACGAGATTTACAGTACAACGAAGAAGACTTGCAAATGATGGTTAGTACATTGCCAGGATTTCAAGGGAGTAATATTCGTGAATATGCGTCTGTTGATGCTATTAAACACAGCGATGTATTTACTGCTGTCACAATGATTGCATCTGATTTGGCTCGTATGCCCATCAGGCTAATGGAAAACAGAGAAATAGATTATAATAATCGTATTACTCGCTTGTTGAATACAAGACCAAATGCAGTCTATAACGGCTATATCTTTAAATTAGTTGTGTTTATTAATGCACTATTAACATCTCATGGTTATGTAGAAATTATCAGAGATAAATTGGGGTTACCAGAAGCGTTAGTTTTTAGAAAAACATCAGAAGTTCAATTGAAAGTATCAGATGGTGGTTATTATTATTATAAATTTAGAACAATCACTGAAAATGGAAAGATGATTGAACGAAAAATTAATTTTGATGATATGTTAGATATAAAATTTTACTCATTAGATGGTATTAATGGTTTATCTTTATTAGATACACTCAACAAAACCATTGATGCAGATAATAATGGTAAAGATTTTCTTAATAATTTCCTGAGAAATGGTACACATGCAGGCGGTATTCTTAAAATGAAAGGTGTATTAAATGATAAGAAAGCAAGAAATCGAGCAAGGGAAGAATTCCATAGAGCTTTCAGTGGTACTAAACAGGCAGGTAAGGTTGTTGTTCTAGATGAATCAATGACATTCGATCAACTTGAGGTAGATACAGAGGTTTTGAAACTTATTAGAGAAAATAAGTCGTCTACTCGAGAGATTGCCGGAGTATTTGGGATACCCCTTCATAAATTTGGTGTAGAAACAACTAATATGAGTATCACAGATGCTAATTTAGACTATTTATCTACATTAAAACCTTATACAACATGTGTATGTGCAGAATTAAACTTCAAGTTTAATGATGAAATCACAGATGATTTTAAAGAGTTTATCTTTGACACTACTGAAATTCGTGTAGTAGATGAAAAAACACAAGCAGAAATAGATAAAATCAACTTGGATAGTGGAAAAACAAATATTGACGAAATTAGAAAGCGTGATGGCTTACCACCTATTCCTGGTGGACACGGCAGTATTCATCGTGTTGACTTAAACCATGTGAATATCAGTCTGGTAGATGAGTACCAAATGAATAAATCGAAAGGTACAGACAACAAACTGAAAGGTGGTGAACAAAATGGATAAAGAAATCAGAGTAGGCGTTGTTGATGAGGTAAGGACTAGTGATGACCAAAAAATGATTATTGAAGGTTATGCGTTAAAGTTTGATACATGGTCAGAAGATTTAGGTGGTTTCAAAGAAACAATCTCTAAAGAAGCATTAAGAAACACAGACTTATCTGATGTACGTTGTTTAGTCGACCATCAACCATCGCAAATCATTGGAAGAACAAGTGCTGGTACCTTAGCACTTCGAGTAGATGATGTTGGATTAAAATATCGTTGTGAGTTACCTAATACAACATTCGCACGTGATTTATACGAAAATATGCGCCTTGGTAACATAAATCAATGTTCATTTGGTTTTATGTTAGATAAGAAAGGCGATGAACTGCGTTATGATGAGCAAGAAGGTATTTATAAACGTACTTTAAAAAGCATCAGTCAATTAACTGATGTATCGGTGGTTACTTATCCAGCCTATAAAGATACTGATGTTAAACCAGCAATTAGAAGTATAGAGAATTTTGAACGAGAAAAACGCAAGTTCAAACTTAGAAACAAAATTAATGAATATGCTAATCAAAAATAATATTCGGTGAAGTTGAACACCATAAAAAATACAACCTAGGACATGTCTATAAGATGATGTCTTTTTTTAATATTAAAAATTGGAGGTTCTATAATGAATAAAAAACAAAAACTACAAGCATCGATTAAAGATGCACAACGTCAAATTGACCTAAAAGTAAAAATCGCTACGCGTGCGTTAGATAATGATGAGTTGGAGAAAGCAGAACAACTTGAACAGGAAATTGCAGAATTACGCAAAAAAATTCAAGAAAAAGAAGAAGAATTATCTAAAATTAAAGAAGATGATGATAATAAAAGTAACGAAGGAAATACAGAACCAAGTCAAACTGAAGGTAATGTGAATGTACGTTCAATGGGTAAATATGGTAATGTTTTCGATTTAGCTATTCCTGGGCAACAAACACAAGTAACTTCACAAGAAGTTAGGGATTTCCAAAATTATCTTGAAACTCGAGATGACATTCAAGGTGGATCATTAAAAACAGATTCTGGTTTCGTTGTCATTCCAGAAGAAATTGTGACTGATATTTTAAAACTTAAAGAAGTTGAATTTAACTTAGATAAATATGTAACAGTTAAGAAAGTTAATAATGGTTCTGGAAAATATCCAGTTGTACGACAATCAGAAGTTGCAGCGTTACCAGAAGTTGAAGAACTTGCTGAAAATCCTGAGTTAGCAGTTAAGCCATTCTTCCAACTGGCATATGACATCAAAACACGCCGTGGTTATTTCCGAATTTCACGTGAAGCAATTGAAGATGCGAAAGTCAATGTGCTACAAGAATTAAAATTATGGATGGCTCGTACGATTGCGGCAACACGAAACCAAGCTATTATTGATGTAATCCAGAATGGAGGACCAGGAGAAAATGGAGACAGTACAAAATTACGTTCTGTTGAGGCTGCAGGTATCGATGGCTTAAAAGATGCAATTAATTTAAATGTGAAACCTAACTATGAACATAATGTGGCGATTGTATCACAAACATTGTTTGCTAAGTTAGACAAGTTGAAAGACAAAAATGGTAATTACTTAATTCAACCGGATGTTAAAGAGAAAACACAACAACGTTTGTTAGGTGCTAAAGTAGAGATTTTACCTGATGAAATGTTAGGAGATTCTGGAGCGGAAACGTTAATTATTGGTAACTTAAAAGATGCTATTGTGTTATTTGATCGTTCACAGTACCAAGCTCAATGGACAGACTATATGCACTTCGGTGAGTGCTTGATGGTTGCTGTTCGTCAAGATTGCCGTATCTTAGATTATAAAGCAGCAGTGGTTGTTCACTTTAAAGATGAAGCAACTGAAGAAGTACAAACTTTATAAGGAGGAATAGAACATGGCTAAATATAAAGTGAATCAAGCATATATTGATAAAGAATTAAAACGTACCTTGCAAAAGGGTGAAGAAGTAGAAATGACTGTGAAACGTGCAAATGAAGTTAACAAAAATGGCAAACCTAAAAATGGTATATTAACTAGAATTGATGACTAGAGGTGAAGTGTGGTGGACTTAACACTTTTAAAAAAGCATTGTAAAATCGACCACAATTCTGAAGATGACTTGCTAGAAGAATACTACACTTGGGCGAAATACGATATAGCTGATGCAGTTACAGATGATATAGAGTGGTTGGAGGAACAACCGTTGTTTAGAGCGGCTGTATATCCTTTGACCGCTTATTATTTTGAAAATCGTATTGCTTTTGAAGAACGAGATTTGAATTATGCGCCACATATGGTTCTAAGTGTAGTTCATAAGTTGAGGGATGCATATGAAATTCAATTCAAATAGATTAAACGAGCGGGTTACTTTTTGTGAAGACATAAGTAAATCTATTAACGGCTTACCACAAAAACCTGTCCCACAAGAATTATATAGTTGTTATGCAGCCATTCAAGACGCGAGAGAATCAGACACACAAACAAGTATCAGTACAGGATCTAAATTTATTAAAACTATTATCATTAGAGATCCTCGTGGTGAATATAAGCCAAATAACAAGCACTATGTGTTACATGAAGGTGAAAGGTATGACATTATTTATGTAAAGAAGGATTATCAAGATAAAGCTTTCATTCGAGTATATTGTGAGGTTATTTTATAATGCCTGCTAAAATTGAAAAAAATGACATTGAGCAAGGTCTTGTTAGAAAGCAGCTTGAATTTAATGCTAAGCAAAATCAAGTGTTAAGAGAAGCAGCTCAAGCGTTAGTACCTGAATTAGCTAGAACCACTCCCGTCAGCGATAGAAAAAAACATGCAAAGAGTCACGTAACTATTTCTAATGTAAGGACTGATAAAAACAGTTATGAAAAGTACATTGTTGTAGGTTACGAAAAAGGTTATTCACATCGTATACACGCAACAGAGTTTGGAACCATGTATCAACGTCCGCAATTATGGATTACTAAGACAGAGAAAAACAATAGACAACTCGTTTATCGAAAGATGTTAAGTGCCATGAAGAAGGTGATTAAATGAGTATAACCGAATTAATCTATAATGAAATCATTAAAGATGAGCGGATTACTATAAAAGATAATGTTTTTAGGTATGTAGTACCTCAAAACTTTCATACACAGACTAGTAAACCAATTGTTAGGATATTTCCTTTGCCTTTTAATCCTGAAGAATATGCTGACAATGAAGAAATGACTAGAGAATACGATGTTCAAGTAGATATTTGGTGGTCTGAAAATGAGCCAAGCGAGCAAGCTGAACGAATTGCAAAAAGATTAAAGGAATTAGATTTTAAATCATATTATAGAGAACCCTTGTACGAAGTAGAAACAATGACGTTTCGTGAAATAATTCGTGCAAATGGTTCTCTTTTTATTTAGGAGGAATTTTTATGGAAAAATTAAAGTTAAATTTACAGCATTTTGCAGAAAAGGATACAGGAGTTTCCGGTATTGCAATTGGTGTTACAAATTTCTATTGGGCGCCTATTGTTAAAGATACAAGTGAAAACTGGGAAGTAAAACCAGGTTCTCGTACACGTTTCTTGAAAGAAATCGAAGTTGACCGACCACAAGAAGTGGAAGAAGAATATGGAGATAATATGGTTGCAGCAACTGCTGTTTCTAACGGTAAATTATCAGTTAAAACAACTTTCGTTTCCATCCCTGCAGATCAAAAAGCTTTCTTATCCGGTGCTAAAAAAGGTGACGGAGGATATAAATACGGAGCGAATGATATTCCACCAGATGTAGCGGTAGTATTCGAGCGTACAAACCATGATGGCTCATCTGAATGGGTGGGACTATTTAAAGGTAAATTTACGCGTCCATCATTATCAGGACAATCAAAACAAGATAAGGTTGAATTCCAAAATGATGAAGTTGAAGGTTCATTTGTAGACCGTTTATATGATGAATCATCGCATGTGACTGGTTATGATGACAAAGGTTCTACAAAAGGTCGCGACTATGTTTTCTTAGAAACATTCGGAAAAACTTATGAAGATTTTATCAACTCATTAGCACCAAGTGAAAGTGAAACAGTTGTTAAGTCAATGAAAGATAGCACATCACCAGAGGACTCAGAAGAATTACAATCACTATAAAACTTTAAGAGGGGAATTCCCCTCTTTTTTTAATGAAAAATTTAAAATCAGAAAGAAGGAATATAATTATGACAAGAGCATCAATTGAACTTATTACAGGATATACAAAAACAGGTAAACCACAGACTAAAAAATACTTAGCAAAGCCGATGATGTCACTTTTTGACACAATTCAAGGTTCAAAGTTATCTACAAAACTAACAAAAACGTTTAAACAACCGGATTTTGAAGATTTAACACAAGAGGAATTTGACAAGTTGAGTGAAACAGAACAAAAAGAATATCAAGCTAAAGTTGAAGAGTATCAAGAATTGGTTTCAGAACAATTTGAAGTTTTAGATGAAGTTACAGCATTTGTAGCAGAAGGATTTGATAACCAATTCACATCAGAGGAGTTGCAAAAAGGTATTCCAGCAGGCGCTGAAGGTCTTAGTACTTTAGTTACTGTTTTAGAAACACTTATTTCAGGAGATTTAGACGATACAAAAAAGTTCGTGACAGAGAAGAAGAAATAAACCCTGAAGATTTAACTCCTGAAGGCAGATATAACAACTATATGAAGCTTGCAAAAAAGTTGATTGAAGATGGTATGGATGCTGAAAAAGTAGCAAATATGCCTATTCATTTCTTTTTAGAAATTGTAAGCAGCAAAGTGGAAAGCAAGAAAAAAGCAAAAAGCTTTGCAGATATTTTTTAAAGAAAGGAGGTTAGTGTATGGGGAACCCAATAGGTAATATGGTCATAAGAGTTGATTTAGATGGCTCAGGTTTTAATAAAGGAATGGCCGGATTAAATCGACAAATGCGCATGGTATCTCGTGAAATGAGTGCTAATTTATCAAAATTTGGTCGTTATGATCAATCTCTTGAAAAATCTAAAGTTAAAGTAGAGGGGTTAACTAAAAAACAGCGTGTACAAGCTCAAAAAGTAAAAGAGTTAAAACAAGAATATGACAAATTATCTAAAGAAACTGGGGAAAATAGCGCGAAAACTCAAGCAGCAGCTGCAAAGTATAATGAAGCATACGCCGAATTAAATAAGTATGAAAGAGAACTGAAAGAAGCAACTGAAGAATTGAGAGCTCTTGAACGACAACAACAAGCTATGAATACTACTATGGGAAAGATAGGTAGTAAGTTCTCTGAAATAGGACCTAAATTCCAAGAAATAGGTCAAAAAATGCAATCTGTAGGACGTAGCATGTCTATGTATGTTACTGCTCCTATTGTTGCAGGTTTTGGTGCTGCTGCTAAAAAGAGTATTGATTTTGATGATTCAATGCGAAAAGTGAAGGCTACATCTGGTGCTACTGGTTCAGAATTCCAACAATTAAGAGATAAAGCCCTTGAAATGGGAGCTAAAACTAAATTTAGTGCATCTGAATCAGCAGAAGCATTGAATTATATGGCCTTAAATTGCTAGGGCGGTTATCAAGTAATTGATAGCAAAAAATAGAATGTGAAAACGGTAAAGGTTAAGTTTTGATGGCTAGTTGGGATATATTTTGTTATACTTAATATATAGATACTAGTCGAGGTGACGATATGAAAAGATGTATATCATGTAAAGAAGAAAAAGGTTTTGAGCATTTTTCTAAAAATCGTAATAGTAAAGATGGGTATAAAAATTATTGCAAAAAATGTGCTTCTAAATATAACAAAAGGTATAGAGAAAAACATAAAGAAAAAGTAAACGCTAAAAATAGAGAATGGTACCATTCTAGTAAATTAAATAAAGAAAAACGAACAAATGAAGCTCTATCTAAAAAAGAACAAATGTGTAGTTGTTGTAATACTGTGAAACCTATTACTGAATTTTACAAAAGAGGAAATGGCGGTTTTTATAAAGAGTGTAAAAATTGCCACAACAAAAAAATGAAGGAATATACCGAAAGTAATAGAGAAAAAGTTTTAAAAAGAAAAAGATTGTATTACAAGAATAATAGGGAGAGAAGCTTAGAATACTTCAAACAATACTCTCTTAAAAATTCAAAAAGAAATGTCGAAAGAGCTAATGAGTGGAAAAAGAAAAACTTGGAAAGATATAAATTCCACCAAAACAATTCCTGTCACAGAAGAAGACTGAAATTAAGCGAAGTTGAAAGAACCTTTTCAAATGAAGAGTGGGAAAAATGTAAGGATTTTTTCAAAAACGACAAAGGTATTGTAGAGTGTGCATACTGTAACAAGGAATTAAAAAGACCTACAATGGAACATTTTATACCCATACATTTAGGTGGTAGTCATACCAGTGATAATATATTACCTGTATGTCAAAGTTGTAACTCTAAAAAGAGCGCTAAAAATTTTAATGAATGGTACCCAAAAACTGACTTTTACGATACAGAAAATGAAAAGAAGATATACGCGTATTTCAAAACGTTATAATCAAAATATACTAATACCGTGCCAAGCTCATCAGAAATGTTGAGAAGGTGTAACGACTAGATAAAGTAACCTAAGTAAAAGACGTCATATGTATGGCGTTTTTTTATATGGAGAAATATCCACGAGCGCATTCCACCCTACGAATCAGAGGGTGAAGATATAGTCTGAGCTATGTGGAAACATATAGAAGTAGAGGATAAAGAGCCTTTACGATAACAACAACTGTAGCAGGTTGGGATACCAAAGATATGTTAGGCGGTATCGATGGTGTTATGCAATTAGCTGCTGCCTCTGGGGAAGATTTAGGACAAGTGAGTGATATCGTTACTGACTCGTTAACAGCATTTGGTATGAAAGCTAAAGATAGTGGACGATTTGCAGATGTATTAGCACAGACAAGTTCTAAAGCTAATACCGATGTACGTGGTTTAGGTGAAGCGTTCAAATATGCTGCTCCAGTTGCAGGCGCATTGGGATATACTGTGGAAGATACATCCATAGCTATTGGATTAATGTCCAATGCTGGGATTAAAGGTGAAAAAGCCGGGACAGCATTACGTACTATGTTTACAAACTTAGCTAAACCAACCAAAGCTATGCAAAACAAGGTGGAAGAGTTAGGTATATCTATTACTGATAGTAACGGTAAGATGCTTCCTATGCGTGATGTAATGGATCAGTTGCGTGATAGGTTCAAAAACTTATCAAAAGACCAACAAGCAAGCGCAGCTGCAACTATCTTTGGTAAAGAAGCAATGAGTGGTGCATTGGCTGTTATTAATGCTTCAGATGAGGACTACAAAAAGTTGACTAAGTCTATTGATAATTCAACAGGTGCAGCTAAACGAATGTCGGATGAAATGGAAGGCGGAATTGGTGGTTCAATCCGTCAAATGAAATCCGCTTTAGAATCTTTAGCTATAAGTATCGGAGATGTGTTAGCACCTCACATTAAAAGAGCGGCAGAAACTTTAGGTAATTTAGCGCAAAAGTTGTCAGATTCTCCTGGTTGGGTTAAGACTGCAATAGTAAGTGTTGGTTTATTTGCTGCAGCATTAGGACCAGCTATTCTTGTTACAGGGGTGTTTACATCTGCAATAGGTAGCATTATGACTACTTTAGGTCCTGTGATGACAGGCATAGCTAAAGCTGGTGGAGTAATGAATTTCTTAGGAAACAAAGCGCCGTTTGCTGCTAAAGGCTTGACTTTAGTAGGTGGAGCTTTTAAATTCATGCTTGGTCCAGTAGGTTTAGCAATTGCAGCAATAGTAGCAATCGGTACAGCATTTGTAATTGCTTATAAAAAATCTGAAACATTCAGAAATATAGTTCACTCTGTAATAGATCCAGTGATGAATGGCCTAAAAAAGATGTGGGATGTTGCTAACCAAATATTTAATGCTTTAGGAAGTTTATTATCTGGTAAAACATTACCAACAGTGGATTTATTATCCAAGATTATGCCTAAAGAAACTGCTAGAAAAGTGACCGTTACTTTAATGCAAATTAGACAAGTATTTATAGACGCTTTTAAAGGTATTTGGTCATATATACAAGAAATAGGTAAGAAGTTATCTGATTTTTGGAAGGAAAATGGAGATACTATCATCCAAGCATTAGCCAATATTTGGAGTGTCATATCGACTGTCTTTATAGAGATTAAGAACTTTTTATGGCCTATTTTACAAGAGTTAGGCGGTCTTGTTCAAACTATATTTATGAATGTTATAGTTCCAATTATCAAAATAGCAATGGGAATTATATGGAATGTAATGAAGTTTTTATGGCCACTAATCAAGATATTAATCGTTGATACTTGGAATAATATCAAAAATATTATCAATGGAGCTTTGGATATCATTTTAGGTATTGTTAAGATATTCAGCGGACTATTTACTGGCCAATGGAAGCAAGTTTGGAATGGTGTTAAACAAGTATTCAGTGGTGCATTAACGCTTATATGGAACCTTATTCAACTTTGGTTCATCGGTAAAATACTTAAAGTAGTTAAGATATTCAGCGGACTATTCAAAGGTGTTATAAGTTCTGCTTTTAAACATATCAGAAGTGTAATAAGTACAGTACTGAAGTTTATTTGGTCTATTATCAGCACGATTTTCAAACGGATATTAAGTATCACTAAAACAATTTTTGGTGCTGTGGCAAAATTCATTAAGTATATATGGAATGGTATAAAAAATGCCATCGTTGGAGCAGTTAAATTTATTTATAACGGAGTTAAACGTTACTTTACCGCAGTTAAAAATACAGTGAACAAAATATTTACTGCTGTAAAAAGTTTTGTCGTCAAAACATGGTTGAATATCAAAAACACCGTTGTAAAATATGCTAAAAGCTTATGGACTGGCGTACGTAATACATTTAACTCTTTATCCAAAGGTGTTCGTAATATTTTTAGTCGCTTACGCAGATGGTTAGCAGATACTTGGAGAAATATTAAAAACACAGTAACTAGATACGCCTCTCAGTTATGGGCATCAGTCAAGAAGACTTTTAATAATTTATACAACGGTACTCGTGATATAACTAATAATGTTAAGAGAAAAGTAACAGGTATCTGGCAAGGAATAAAGAAATCTGTAACTGGTATTGCTAGTGCGTTATGGAGTTCTGTTAAGAAGACCTTTACAAACATGCGTGATGGATTAGCTAATATCATTGGTAAAATTAAAGATCATATCGGCGGCATGGTAAGTGCTATCAAAAAAGGTTTGAATGGTCTTATCAAGGGCTTAAACTGGGTAGGTTCTAAGTTGAGCTTGCCTAAAATACCTAAATTATCAACTGGTACACAAAGAATTAATCGCCACGTTAGAACAACATCTGATGGTCGATTAAAAGATGGCACTATGGCTATTGTGGGTGATAGAGGACCGGGTAACGGAAAAGGTAAAGACGGTCGTCGTGAATTAATACAGTATCCTAATGGACGAATGGCTATGACGCCAGCAAAAGATACAATGACATGGTTGCCAAAAAATTCAAGAGTAATAAGTGGTAGCATGAGACAACGTTATGAAGAGGCAGAAGGTGCAGGTATGGCGCCTAGATTTAATTTAGGTACGATTCCTAGACTTAGTACAGGTACTTGGTTTGGCAACGCTAAAGATTGGGTTGGAGATAAACTGAAAGGTGCCGGTAAAGTTGTTGGCAATAGTGCAAAATGGCTCTCTGAAAAAATCGGAGATGTTATGGACTACATGGACGAACCAGGAAAATTACTTAACAAAGTGCTTTCCATGATGGGTATTGACTTTAGTTCTCTTACAAAAGGTATGGGTATCGTTGGAGATATTACACGTGCTGCATGGAAAAAAATAAAAAAAGGAGCACTAGATTGGATTAAAGGTGGGTTTGAGGCTCAAGCAGGAGATGGATCTGTTTTCGATGGTTTTAGAATTTTACAACCTTATTCAGCACCACCTAAACCACCTAATCCAAATTATCCATTTAATGGCGGTGTGCATCATGGTGTAGATTATGATACACCAGTTGGCACACCTATTCGTACACCGATGGCCGGTCGAGTTAGAAGTTGGTACGATAACTACGGTGGCGGTAATGCTATCACTGTTTCAAAAGGTAAAACATTTTTATGGTTCATGCATCTTAGTAAGCAACTTAAGAAGACAGGAGAACAAGTTAAAGCAGGACAACTTATTGGTAAATCAGGTAACACAGGTTCAATGACTAATTATCGACATCTTCACTTTCAAGTCAATCAGGGCGGAGAATCCAACAGCAACTCTGTAGAACCGCTTAGCTGGTTAAAGAAAAATGGCAAAGGTATCGGCGGTAAATCAGGAAAATGGAATGGTAATATTCGACAAGCATTAAAATTAGCCGGTTTGCCTACATCTCAAGCATACGTAAATGCGTGGGCGAGACAGATTCAAACGGAATCAGGTGGAAATGCTAAGGCTATCGGTGGTACTGATGGTTTAGCGGACGGTCGTGCAATGGGGCTTGTGCAAGTTAAACCTGGTACATTTAATGCTTTTAAATTACCAGGACATGGTAATATCATGAATGGTCTAGATAACTTAATTGCTGGTATGCGTTATGCAAAAGCTAGATATGGAAGTAGTATATTATCAGTAATAGGTCGTGGACATGGGTATGCGACAGGTGGACTCGTCCACAATGGCTTATATCATTTAGGCGAAGAAGGGTACCCTGAATGGATAATACCTACTGACCCAAAACGAGCAGATGATGCAGCTAAATTACTTGCATTGGCTAATAAGGATATTAGTAAAAACAAACGTCCTAGCCAATTGAAAAGTGTCAATAACCTTTCTGATGATGGTCATACAGTGAGTGTCTTAGAGAAGAAAATGGATAAAGTAATTGGTTTGCTTGCTAGATTGGTTAGTGCTGGTGACACAATTGCAGATAAGGATTATGAACCAGTCATTGATAAATACGCACATAAACAACAAGTTTTTGACGCAATAGATGATTATAATAGACAAAAACAAAGACATAGAAGGTTTAATCCTGGAGGAGTTTAAAATGCTAGATACAATAAAAGTTAATAATAAAACAATTCCATGGTTAGTAGTAGAAAGAGGGTTTAAAATACCCTCTTTTAATTTTGAAATAGAAACTGAAGATGTACCGGGAAGAAAAGGTTCAGTTTTTAAAAAGAGAGAGGTGAAAGGTTATGAATTTGACTTACCTTTAATAGTAAGTAATGAACATCTCTCACACGGTGGAATGAAAAAACACGATGATATTTTAAATGAGATAGTACGTTTCTTTGATTATGATTATGAAGTTCCATTACAATTCATGACACAAGATTGGTACTGGAATGCTTTTTTTGAAGGTCCTGTAGAAATTGATAAGACACCTAGAGGAGTATTGTCATTTGTTATAAAGGTTGTTTTGGTAGACCCATACAAGTATGCAGCAACCGGCAACTACAACACTGCTATATCAGACCAAGTGTCTATTGTGAATAGCGGTACAGCTGATACACCCGTCACAATAGAAGCGAGGGCATTAAAAAATGCTAACTTCTTCCAAATTGCCAAAGGCGATGAGGACTATTTTATGATTGGTGACGATGATGTAGATAAACCACTCAATGACTATTCACCACTCATTTTAGGTGATGAATTGCGCGTGTTTAAAGGCTGGAATAAACAAGATGCCAAAGACTTCACTGATAACCATACAGGCGGTGACGTTGGTGGTGCTTTCAGTCAATCTTCAAGCAAGGAGTCATTCTACCTAAACACAGAAAGCGTAACGGGTAGTGGTTGGCAGGGCGCTATGTATAAACGTAGCTTTGTCAATTATGCGAGCGCTCAAGACTTTTCAACGACTGTTAAGTTTGGCCTAAACCAACGTCGTAAAGGCGCAGTACACTTCGCACAGTACCTCTACGATACAGACGGACGAGTGATCGCTTCAATTGGTTACAGTAATCCTAACGCCAACTCAAACACAGGACGTATCATTGTTACACTGTTTAACCAAAATGGCGACCAAGTTAAGATATACGACTATAAAAACAATCCTAGCTTATACAACATGGATGAGTTTGTGGTCTATATTAAGTTGGAACGTCGTAGCAATCAATTTAAAATAAAAACCTGGAAATATAGAGAGATTCCTTATCCGTTAAGAAAAATCGCGTTTGATCAGCATGAAAAAATTTATATGGATAGCGGTAAATTCTACACACGACCTATTGCTTCGTTATCTTTATATTCTGCTAAGAATGGTAATAATCCAGTCATGCCGCTATATATTTTCGGTACTTATACGAGAGAGCTATTGCCTAAACCTAAAGGGGCAAGAGATATGATTATCAAAAAAGGCGATGAAATTTTGATTGATATGCGTAATCATAATGTATTAGTAAATGAAGAGCCTTTTTTATCTGAAAAAACTTTTGGTTCTAACTATTTCAATGTAGAAAAAGAGCATACAGAATTAATTATCTCACCGTTAAATACATTTGATACAACGGTTCGTTGGCAAGATAGATATTTATAGAAAGGAGGTTGCAATTTGCTGCATATTTTAGACTATGAAGATAAAATTATAGACTTTATTTCCGAAGATGACGCATCAATTATTAACGCAAAACATAACCGTGATATTAATAATCGCTCAGAAACGTTTGACTTTACAATACTGTCAGAACGAGCTATAAATATGCAAAAGAATTATAGAGTCATTATTCAAGATAGCACTGGTCAGTATAGAGAATTTATTATCGAACATATTTCACAAGATATGGATGGATATACTGAAATAGAAACAACAGCTTCATATTTAGAAGATATAACCGGTGCGCCTCCTTATGCACCAGGGAGCTTTGAGAAAAAGACAACCACAGAAGCCTTATATGATGTATTGAAAGATACGGGATGGCAAGTGTCAGAAGCTACTGAATATGGGGGTATACGTACGACATCATGGACTGGTTTTCATACACGTTACGATATACTGGTGCAATTGTGTACGACTTACGATATGATAGTTGATTTTTATATCGAGTTAGGTAGTAATACAGTTGATGGTCGCTACGTTGTGCTGCGTAAGCGAAATCCTATATTTCAAGGTAAAGAAATAGTTAAAGGTAAAGACTTAACTGGTTTAAAGCGAATTGTTGATATGAGCGAAGTTAATACCGCATTATTATGTGTGGGTCCTGAAAAAGAAGATGGATCACGTATTACTTTAACCGTCAAAGATGATGAAGCCCAAGCGCAATTTGGATTGCCAGGAAGATATATTTGGGGTATCTATGAACCTGAAACTGAAGATGAGAATATGACTGAAGCACGATTACGTTCATTAGGTACAACTGAATTGAACAAACGTAAAAAAGAAAAAATCAGTTATGAAGTAACATCTCTAGATATTAAAACATATCAACCGCATGAAATTGTTCATATTGGCGATATGGTACGTATAAAAGATAGAGATTTTACGCCTCCGTTGTATTTAGAAGCTGAAGTAATCGCTGAAGATTATGACATGATTACTAAAGAATCGACATATTCCTTTGGCGAGTATAAAGAATATCGTGAAGATGATTTACGCCAAGAGTTTTATAAGCACCTTAACAATATTAGACAACGAATAAATGATAACTTCAGCAATGTGAATACTATTGTTAGGGAGACTAACAGTCAATTACAGTATTTCGAAAAGAAAATTATTAAGTCGCAAGATGCGCCGGAAAATCCAGTCAATGATATGTTGTGGTTAGACACAAGTAATCCTAAAGTAGCAGTGTTACGTAGATACTGGCATGGACAGTGGATAAATGCGACTGCCGAAAAAGCTGATGATATTGGCGCAGTTACACGTGAGAAAGCTTTGTACGATGATTTAAACAACACATTTATAAATTTGAACATTCAACATAACAAATTATTAAGTGAAGTGTATGAAGTTATAGACAGTGAATACCTTGTCGATACTACATTAAAACAACAAGTTCAACAAAATTTAGATAATACAATCAACGTCTATAATGCAATTAAGACAAATCTTGAAAGTATGACACCGGAAACAGCGACAATCGGAAAACTTGTTGATACACAAGCACTGTTTTTAAAATATCGCGAATTGCTGCAAACACTGTATAACTCATTAGAAAACGCTAAGATTGCAATCGATGATCGTTTCAAATTGCTGCAATCTCAATACACAGATGAGAAATTCAATGATGCAATGTCTAAAGTAGCTGAAGGCATCGGCGGCACATGGAACGCTGAAACAGGTCAATTACTTGCAGATATTCCAAGTCAACAAGAATTAGAAGAATTAGAAGACGCGTTGAAAACCTATATTAACGGCCAAGACGCCGCATTAAAGCAGCTTATTGACGGTGAAGTCAACAGCAAGATAACACAAACTAAGAATGAATTAAGCAGCAACATCAGCGCAGTGAGTGCTAAGGTAGACGGCATTCAAGTAGGCGGACGCAACTTGTTACCTACTTCTTATGATTATTACAATGTCACCGGTTTGTATGGCTATATCAAGGTGAGTAACGATAATACGCAGAAAGTTATTAAAATCACGGATAATGACACGTCAGTTGATATGACAGGTGTATTCTTCGGTTTTACTAAAAATGGTCAAGATGCAAGTGGTGGTTATCGCTGGGAACATTCAGCCGGTAATTTAATCCGCAATTTTGATAATGATGTGTCATTGAAACAATTCAATTATTTTTCATTTTTCCCAAAAGACAAAGCAACATTAGATAAAATCTTCAAACGTTATAAAATTAAACTTGAAAAAGGTACGATTGCGACTGATTACACAGTAGCACCAGAAGATGTTCAAACTAATATTACAAAGGCGCAATCAGAGGCGACTATTGCCGCAAAAGCTTATGCGGATGCCCAGGACACATTGAGAAAAACAGAATTACAAGCATACGCAGACGGTGTTGTAACTAAAGAAGAACAAAGAGCTATCGCAGATGCTCAAGCAAAATTAGAAGAAGCTAAGGCATATGCAGAGGAAACTCAAAAGGCAGCACAAGCTTATACCGATGAAAATCTTGAACCAATTACAACAACGCAGACACAGCAATCATCGGATATTAAGCAGCTTAAAGACGTTATAACATTGAAAGCTGACAAAACAGAATTGACAACGATGTATGATACAAACATCAAGCCGCTGCAAACGCAAATCAATGAACAGAAAGCGCAATTAGATGTGTTACCGGAACAAATCAGTAGTAAAGTATCGCAAACAAGTTACGACGCAGACCAAAATAATATAGTCACGCGTTTAAACAGCGCAGACACGCAACGCCAACAATTAAGTAATGCGATTAATGACCGTGTGACCATCAAAGAATATACAGATAACAAGACAGCGACTACTAATGAAATCAATACAGCAATTAATAATGTACAGGTCGGCGGCAGAAATTTATTAGAAAACAGCGTAAATATCAAAAAGGCTATCAATGATACTTCGAACAATTATAATCAGTATTGGGCTACTTTAATCACAAGTGCACATAGTAAATTACAGTTGGGCGAAACCATAACGATAAGTTTTGATGTGCAAATGGAACGCGGTGAAATACTAAGAGTATATGATACTTTAACCAACTTTGATTTCATGTTTGGAGAAAAGGTATTTAAAAATATCGGCAATAAAAAACAAAGGGTGTCATTCACTTTACCATTAGTATCAACAACTAAAACGGGTACATTATGGAATTTGAGTTTTTACAACAATAACAACGGAGACCGTTTTGCAATTGAAAACATCAAAATAGAAAAAGGCAACAAAGCAACAGACTGGACGCCTGCACCGGAAGATGTCAAATCAGATATTGATAAAGCAAAAGCAGAAACTGATAAAACGTTTAGTGTTATGCAAACACAGATTAATCAGAATGGTACTGACATCAATGCACGTGCAACAAAAGAAGAATTTAATGCAAGCAGAAAAACATTGTCAAAAGTTATTAGTGATTTTTCTATGAATACAACAACCGGTCTGACATTATCATATGATGAAAATGGCAACATTACATCGCATACTGTTGGACCAGAAGGAATTATGTTGAAGGGCGACCGTGTCAATATCAATGTGAATAAAGACTTCCAAGTGTTAGCTGGTAATGTAA
>ERZ1673703.874-NODE-874-length-30375-cov-7.518305_pt1 | contig 30375 bp, 17 predicted proteins | sample MGYA00580233_ERZ1673703 | MGnify/ENA primary metagenome ERZ1673703 (study PRJEB41218, sample SAMN15661748) | gut metagenome | host: Homo sapiens | place: Canada: London | collected 2015-08-20/2019-03-30 | study: EMG produced TPA metagenomics assembly of... | reverse complement strand
CACATTAAGTGGCCTTCTTTGCGTGCGGAACTCGCGATGAACTTCGTGCCCGCCGCCCGGGAGGGCGCCCCTTTATTGATAGAAGGCCTAATAAGCTGGTGATTCCATGCCCAGATGTGCCCAGAGCGGGACGGGTTTTCGGAAAGCTTTGGTGTGGAGTGACCGAATCTTACCAAGATTCTGATAAATGGCGAAGCTTGGAATGAAATGAAATATTGAATGGCAATTTTAATTGGGGGGGGGGGCTAGCATCATTTGCGTTATACAACAAAGCAGACTTAGCGTGAAAAAATAGCATAGGAGGGGTTGGTTACAGGTATCGAACAAGGCAGGCCGGTACGGGTATAAAAGACTGCTCACACCGATTTCTGACCGATTTCTGAGCATTTCGCTGTCAAGTGTTGCAAAAAGTAAAGGTCAACAGTATGGTATATGCCATGAAAGAGATTTCAAATTGGCTTTTCCGAATCCCATTTTCAAGGGCCCTGTAGCGTTTGAGGAAAGTGGCGGGCCCTTGAATGGATCGAATATGGCCTTGATGGGGATGGATTAAACACTTTGACGGCTCGCGGACTTAAACATTTTATTGCACTTCTTAGTAGCTTGTCGATTGCGCTCGTCATGGCTCTTGCCGTCGTTTCTTTTGTCCCCCACGCATTTGGATACACGCCCTATGCAGTGCTTTCGGGCTCTATGGAACCCGAGCTTCCCGTCGGCTCCATGGTGTTTGTTCGCCAGGTTGAGCCATCGGATATTGCCGTGGGCGACAGTGCAACTTTTTACCGATCGGACGGCGCCGTGGTGACTCACCAGGTGTACGAGGTCGACCCTGTGGCGCAGACGATCAGCACGCAGGGAATCGCAAATAAAAATGCAGATGGAACCATCATGCACGACGCCGAGCAGACGCCTTTTTCACGCGTGATCGGCGTCGTTTCTTTTTGTGTCCCTTACCTGGGCTTCGTTAACGCATATTGCACGACGATGCCCGGTTTGCTTGTTGTGGTGGCCGTTCTGGCGCTGCTGGTCGCGGCGTCGATTGTGCTCGATCGGATGGTTCCCGACGAACCTGCGGGCAAACATGCCCGCGCGCATGCGAGGGAGCGGCGTTCATAACGGTAGGGAGAAGTGTCGGCGGCGGTAAAGGCCGTTGCCGGGGAAGACGATTCTCGAAAGGAAGAGAACTATGGAAAACAAGAAGAAAAAGCGCTACGGCATCGTTGCCGCCTTGCTGCTGCTGGTGCTGGCCGCCGGCGTGGGCACCTACGCCTGGCTGACGGCTACGCAGTCGCTGGATAACGTGTTTACGGTGGGTAGCTTTGGCCCTACGGACAAAAAGCCCGATCCGACCGATCCCGAGAAGCCCGGCTCCGATGAGAATAACGGTGCTTACCTGTTCGAGACCAAGTGGGTCGAAAACTCCAAGATCGTTCCCGGCGCCACCGCTGATAAGAACCCCAACGTCGGCATCAAGAAGGGTTCCGATAACGCCTACGTGTTTATCTATGTGAAGAACGCCATGGTCAAGGACGGCACCGCTGTCACGGACACCCCGTACTTCACGCTCAATAACAACTGGAAGCCGGTCGATGGCAAGGTGTCCACTTCCGCCAATGGCAAGTATCTGAGCGGCCTGTTCATGTATGCCAAGGGCGCCACGGCTGGTCCCGCCGTTCTGGGTGCCAAGGATGCTGCCACGGACGTCTACACCGGCGAGCTCTTTAGCAAGGTTGTGTTCCCCGGCACTCTGGATGGCTCCATGGTTGCCAATAAACCCAAGATGACGGTTTCCGCCTACATCTTCGGCGCCGACCAGAAGGGCGAAGAGGCCGACGCTGCCGCCAACGCCCTTAAGCAGGCCAAGGCTTGGGTTGACGGCCTGAACTAATCCCACCCCCCCCCATCGAGATCCCGGTCCGCCCCCACCCCAATATTCGGGTCGGGATCTCGGTTCCCCTTTGATCGACGATTGGCGAACGTAATGCTCAACAATCTTTCCGACAATCAGAAACGCACCTTGGCGCTTGCCGCGATTGCGCTGTTGGCCCTGGCGTGCCTGTGTGGCACGCTGGCTTTTACCGTTGATATGGTTCCGGCGAACAACGTCCTATCGTTTGGCAGCGTGAAGGTACGAGTCTGCGAATACACCCTAAACGAGCAGGGCGAGGAGATTCCGTTTGAGGCCAACGAGCACGGGGACTATCCCGACACCAAGGCCGGGGGCTCTGACATCAGCCGCATTGTGCGCGTGGAGAACGCCGGAACGCAGTCTGAGTACGTTCGCGCTCGTCTGCGCATGACGTCAGTGGCACCCGACGGTACGAGTGCGGATGCCTCGGGCAACGTTGCCTTTCACGTGAACGCGGGCGAGGGGTCCCCGTGGATCGATGGCGGCGATGGGTGGTACTACTACCGCGGATTGGCTGGTCGTGGCGGCATGCTCGACCCCGGCGCCATGACGGAAAGCCTCATGGACTCGCTGCGCTTTGTGGGCGACTACCACGATGCCGCGCGCGACGGTTCGTTCAGGCTCGATATCGACGTTCAGGCCGTGCAGGCCAAAAACCAGCAGACAAACGATACCGTCCTCGACGTGCTCGACGTCGCAGGCTGGCCGGAGGCGAACTAGCCCATGGAGATTAAGAACATGAACCGAGGTGTGCTCAGCAGGCTGATTGCCGTCGCGGCGATTGCCCTTTGCTGCGTTATGGTGCTGCCGGCGGTGGCGCATGCCGAGGGTAAAACCGAATTCCACATCAAAAACGAGGCTGACTTTTTGTCGTGCGTGGCGCTTTCGCGCGAGCGCGACACGCGCGATTGGCACGTCTATCTCGATAACGATATTGAGCTCGATGGTGAGGACATGAAGACCATCGTCTCAAACACGGTCAAGCACCTCTCCTTTGGCAATAAGGAGCATCCCTTTAGGGGCGTTTTCGATGGCCAGAACCACACCGTTAAAGGTCTGGACTACGCCAACAATATGTTGGATCCCGAGCGCGATACGGGCTTTTTTGCCGAGACCGATGGCGCTACCATCAAGAACTTCCTGGTCAAGGATGCCAACATTTGGGCTGACTTTCGCGGCGGCATTATCGTGGGCAAGGCCGTCAACACTCGCTTCGAAAACGTTATGGTCATGGAGAGCACCCTGCACGTTACGTGCGCCAACAACATGCTCAACGTGATTACCAATGCGGGCTTTGAGGGGGGGCTGATTGCCGGCGAACTCGACGGCTGCACGCTCTACAACTGCGAGGTCCGTGGTGGTCGCGCCGTTAACAACACGACTTCGGGCGTACAGGCAATCGGTGGCGAGGGCCTGTATATGGCGGCGTTTGCCGGCTACGTTAAGAACTCGACCATCGAGTATTGCCGCGTGACGCCTACGCGCAAAAAGGATGGCTCGATTGCCGAGAAGGGCATGACCGACGTCACCAATAAATACGATGTGGCCATTGGCGCCCTGGGCGGCAACAACGTGTACGCCTCGGGTTTTGTGGGCTGTATGGCGGGTAACGCCAAGATTATCGACTGCTTCTCGACGGCGCAGTGCTACAGCTATGCCGCGTCGTACGTGGGCGTCATTTCCGTGACGCGCGCGTGGACAGGCGGACTGGCGGGCCGTATTTTAACCGAAGAAGGCAATGAGCTTGTCCGAAGCCACTTTGCGGGCGATCTGAGCTCGCGTCAGTACAACCCCATCGCCGTGATCCCCATTATTCAAAACGATGTGAACCTGGGCGGTATTGCTGCACGCGCCAACAAGGGCGACGCCACGGTCACCGAGTGCTACTTTAAGCCGAGCGTGAGCCTTTCTGGCAATAGCCAGGGCAATCCTGCCAAAAAGAAGATCCCTTCGTTTGGCGGCGACGGTACCACCAAGGGCGACAGCTATGGTCCGTGGGATGACGAGCGCTACATCACGCGTGAGCTATGGGAAGAGCACGACTACGACTTCTGTGCCGGTACCATGCGCTCGACCGCTAACGACGATGCCCTGGGTGGCCAGCACACCAATGAGTGGGCGATGGATTACAAGCTGAATATCCCCGTGCATGGCCAGAGCGTTAAGGCGACGATTGATTTTCCCGGCGCGGGCACCGCGACAATCGAGGCGACCAAACTCGGTATTGATCAGAAGACCACGGATCCGTACACCTTTGCCGTGAGCGCCGTGCTGGCGGGAACGGCTCAGGGCTTGGCCCAGGGCGATACGTCGGTGACGTTTAAGCAGGAGACCTCTGCAAGGCCTGAGGGGCTGAGCGAGGCGAACGGCGGCTACCGCTTTATGGGCTGGTTCCGCGAGCCCGACGTGCGTGTGAACCGAATTGGACAAGACAACAGCTGGTTTGACGGCAAGACCGATGACGCTGCGGTGAAGGATGGCAAGCGCGTTCAGGACAACACGAAGCACGAGACGACGTCTAGCTACACTGCCGACAACGGCAAGGATCATGCCAAGAGTGAGGGCTTCAAGGGCAATGACCTCTTTATCGCTTCATACGAGGCGCAGGTGCTGTTCTATAACGTTAAAGGCGAGACGCTCAATTGGAAAGACGGCAAGGCACACGATCAGTCCACGGACTGGTACCGCTATGGCGTCGGTTTGACGCTCGCTGCCCCCGCGGATCGCGGCGGCTTGTCGAAAACCGCGACGTTTATCGGCTGGACCACGCAGCCGAACGACGATAAGAGCATGAACGGCGCCTATGCTGCCATTACCTCTCCTCAGCTGGCAGATCTTAAAAATCAGGGAGCTTTTTATCCTGCGGGTAGCGAGATCACCGTGGTCGGTCCCACCGATTTCTATCCCGTGTACAGCGACTACGTTTCGAACATCATGACGGTGTTCGAAGGCAATGAGCAGGATGAACTCGGTGATGTGACCCAGCGCGTTGACGTGGGCAATACTCATGTGGACGTGCAGCCGGGCGAGAATGGAACGAGCTCCTATACCGTGCAGGTACGCGATGTGAACAATAAGCCTCTATCCGATGGCGGCACCCTGCCCGACGGCTACCGCTTCTTGGGTTGGTATGAAAACAAGGGGACCGAGGATGCCCCGCTCGAGGTGCGCGTAAGCCGCGACCCCAGCTATAAACTCCCTGCCGATGTCGATCTAACCGTGCCGCACACCTACATCGCCCGCTTTGAGTACCGCGTGGATTATTACGTCCGCGCGTACGCGAACGATGAATACACGAAGTCGGAACTCCTTTGCTCTGTATGGAACGAGTACAATACACCGTTTAACGATCAGGTTGGCACAAGTTATGTTCGAGAGAACGTGGTGCACTGGGGTTCCGAGCACGTTAATCATGGCGATAAGAATGCCTATAGGGGCGAGTGTGCAGAGGGGTACTACGACAGCAATAAGCGAATCGTGGCCCCCATGAGCGCATATTCGCATAACGTGAGAAACGATACGGGGGCGGATACCCTAAAGAATGTCCTTGTGGATACAGATTTCCCAGGTTCTGGAACGATTGACGATGAAAAGGTTATTAATGCGTTGAAGTACACTTTTACGCCATCTAGCGATCGTTATAGCTTGAAGTTTTGGACGCTTGAGAGAAGCGGCGGTCGATGTACGTATCTCAATAATCCCGTAAAGGCTTCAATCGATTACACTTCGAAATACCGCATGCGTGCGATGGTGACGACGCGTGTCGATTTTTATAAGAAAGATGGCACGGTCTGCAAGAAAACGACACGTCGCTACGAGAGCAATTTGCTCCAAAAGAAGAGTGGCGAAGAGGATCCTCGTTACACGTACAAGTATCCATTCATCTATACGAATGATACGGTTGATAAGAATTCCGGCGGGGACAGCGACACAATTACAAATCCCAATCTGACCCTCGAGTCTTCGCCGACTGATGCCGAGATGGCCGTGCCGGGCTATAAGTTCCTGGGCTGGATCTCTACGGCTGAGGTCGAGAAGGACTCTCCCGTCTGGAACTACATCTACGATGTCAAGGACGATAACTTCACCACGTCTGATCCGGACAAGGCCAGGCCGTATCTAGCGACGGATGCCTCCACGGTCACGCGGTGGCAGGACGCGTATCCCGTATACGCAAAGTACAACGTCAGCTACACCACCAACCTGCATCGCGCAGGTTTCGATGGCACGGACAAGGTCAATGTGCCTAGCTACAACATCGCTCCCGTTATCAACGCGGACACCGATCCTGCTACGGCAACGGTGACCCCTGACGTTACGACGCCGGTTTATAAAGCAGGCGGTGAGCTGTATAAGTTGCAGAAGGTCGAGATTGAACTTCCGAACGGGAAGGTCGAGAAGCTCGATTCTGCCGACGGTAACTCGTATTCCCATCAGGTGGAACCTGGCGGAGCCTATACATTTGTGGCGTACTATTCGCCGTTGGCGGTTGTGTACCACCTCAATGCCAAGGATGTGGATGGCAAGGTAGCCCAGCCGGACGATACGCTCGGCAGCCTTAAGGATGGCATCCCACTGCCAACGTATAAGGTTAACGAAATCGATGCCGCAACGGGTGCATACAACGTGTTCGCGGGATGGACGGAAACCAAGCCGACTGCCGGCAACGGCTATGTCGTTTGGTCAGACGGTCTTCCCATGGTGAACAAAAACACTGTGGTCAAGGCTCCCATGGAGCTGTACCCGGTTTACCGTGCCTGCGCGGTAAAAGTCCAATCGAATATCGATGGCAATCTGAATAGCCCCGAATCCGTACGCTTGCTTTCGCGCACCGACTCTGGCGATCAGATTTCGCTGGAGGTAAAAGCTGCAACCGAGGTTGTCGGCAAAAACGGCACCAAGTACGACTTTGTCGGCTGGTCGCGCGACTATAAATCCGATAGCCAATACACCCTGATGACCGACGATGAGAAGTACCCTCTCGAGGGCGGTGAGCCATTTGAGGACGTAACGTATACCGCGGTGTATAAGATTACGCCGTATAAGGTGTGCTATCACGGCGTTGACGGCGCGCCCATCTTTACGGCGACGGTCGACTCGGGCGACGATCGCGCGACAGGCGCTGGTTTTGTCCATAACGTCGAGGTTCCCAAGGTGGATGAGAGCGGCAAACCGGTCTATGACAACAACGGCAATCCCGAGATGGAGCAAAAGTCCGTCGCGTACGACCCGGACGCCTACTCCAAGATCGTCGCGCTGCTTGATGAGCGGGCGGCGGCTAACGGTGACGTGCGCGAACTCTTCCTGGAATGGCGATATGTGCCTGCTAATGGTGCTGCGAAGTCTTGGGATGAGTTTAAGGGCGAGCCGGTCAAGGGAGACATGGATCTGTATCCGGTGACGTATCGTGTAGTCGCCAACGATACATCCAATTCCGCGCACCCCGTACCTATGACCGCGAAGCTTAAGTGGCTGCTCGATCCCACTGCTGACAATACAGTCAATGACAATGCCGATAAGGCGCCGTTCAAGGTCTGTTTTGCCGAGCCGTTTATGGGAACGCAGCTGACCGTTACGGTGACGCAGGCGAGCTACGGCCCTGGTGCAGAGGGCGTTACCGCGGAGGAAAAGCCCGTAAACGGCAAGTTAGTCTCGCTCTACAGCTTGGGCTCGGGTAACGGTTCGTTCGACTTGGCCAACCGCCTGGAGTCCAAGAAGACGGGCGAAGGCAAGCAAGGCGACGGCAATGCCGTGTTCGACTTCGCCAAGACCCATGCGCTGACGATCGTCAAAAAGACCACCGATGCCAGCGCCATGGGACAGACGTTCCGCTTTAAGGTGACGAAGACGGCGGAGGGAGCCTCTCCCGAGACGCGCGTGGCCGAGGTGAAGGTCGATAAGCGGCAGCAGGAAAACGGTGAGACCTGGTATGTCGGCAGCGTGCAATTTGCCGCGCCGACGGGCATCTATACCGTCGAGGAAGACACGAATTGGGCATGGCGATACGAGGGCGAGCTGAGCACGCCGGGCAAGGCGCCCGGTAAATCTGCCGAGCTGACGATTTCGTCTGCTTCGAGCGCGGGCGATGCGGTGGTGACGTGCGTCAACACGCGCGCGAAGGACAAATGGGTCGATGGCGGCTCGCGTGCCAAGAATGTTTGGGAAAACGGCACGCTGAGGAGGGAGGACAAGGATGACTAAGCGCAAGCGGATCGTTGCCCTCCTTGTCGGCGTCCTCCTTTTGGCCGGCGTCGTCGGCACCTTTGCGTGGCTTTCGGTTACGGGCGTGCTGGTCAACGAGTTTGGCTTTGGCTCGGTGGCGCCTTCGGTGGACGAGACGCTCAAGGACAACGTGAAAAGGGATGTCTCGGTAAAAAACACGGGCTCGGCTCCGGCATACCTGCGTATCGCGGTGGATATCTACTGGCAGGATAAGGATGGCGCGCGCCTGTGGGATGAGCCGGTTGCCGGCACCGACTACACCATTGAGTGGGGCGATAAAGGCGATGCCGCCGCCACTAACAGCCCTTCGTCTTGGGTTCTTGCGAGCGACGGGTTCTACTACTGGACGTCTTCTGTTAAGCCGCTCGACAAGACGGGCGTGCTCATCAAGAGCGTGTCCGAGAAGAAGGCAGACGGTAAAAACCTAGTCGTCGACATTTCGACCCAGGCGATTCAGTCCACGCCCGACGATGCGGTCACCGAGGCATGGAACTGTACGGTCAAAGATGGCGTGCTGGTGCCGCCGCACGGAGGTGCGTGAGTATGGCATTCCCGATTCGCAAAGGCGTTGCGCGCTCCGTGCGTTGCGTGGTCGCGGCCATTCTCTGCATGGTCGCGCTCGCCGTTCCTGCCCGCGCGTTTGCCGAGACTCCCGCGATTGCCTATGACGGAAATGCGCACCAGCTGACGGTATCGGGGGCGACGGGCTCCTTGGGGGAGCCCGATCTGTTTCCCGCCTTTAAAGATCTAATGCCCGGCGATGTGCGCGAGCAACAGATTGAGGTTCGTGCCATGGGCGTAAAGTCCCAGGTACGCGTGTTTGTGCGGGCCGTTGTCGATCACGAGACGGCACACCTGCTGTCGCCCATTACCTTAACGGCGTCGGCTGGCGATGCGTCTGACGGTTGGCTCCAGACGGGAACGCCGGGCAGCGTGTTCGCCTATCCCACGCAGGTCGCCACGTTCACGAGCGATGGCAGCACGGTGCTCAATCTGCAGCTGAGTGTCCCGACGTCGGTGGGCAACGAGCTTGCCGACGCAAACAAGACCATTCGCTGGGAGATCACCGCCGAGGACGATGGCGAAACAATTCCTGCGCAGCCCGCTGGCTCCAAAAAGCCCAGCCTGTTTGGCCTGGCTGCGACGGGCGACAACTCGCTCGCTCTGCTTTTGACGCTGCTAACGCTAGCGATTATCGCTTTCATGGCTGCGCTGATCTTGTCCCGAAGGAATAAACGCTAGGTCCATCTTCAAAATGTTTCGCCCGCCCGGCGGCAGAATATAAGGTTTCCTGCTCTACAGTCCTGCGCAAGACGAAGGCCACATTAAGTGGCCTTCTTTGCGTGCGGAACTCGCGATGAACTTCGTGCCCGCCGTCCGGGAGGACGCCTCTTTATTGATGGGAGGCCTGATAGGTCGATGGTTCCGTGCCCGGATGCGTCCAAAGTGGGACGGGCTTTCCGGATGGGCAGGCTTTCGAAAAATGCGTCCCGGAATTTGCCTTTGGAATGGGACGTAGTTTCCCGTTGAGGTGCTTTGCGGAAAGTGCATCCCACTCTGGGCGGTCGAAGTGGGACACACTTTCCCAAAGGCGCTCCAACGGGAAATTGCGTCCCATTATTCGGTCAAGAAACGGGATGCATTTTCCCAATGAGAGCAAAACCGGAAAATGCATCCCACAATCAGCCCTCAAAGTGGGACGCCGTTTCCCAATGAGGCTCAAGCGGAAAATGCATCCCGGAATTTGCGCTCAAAGTGGGATGCGGTTTCCGGTTGAGGGTCTAAGGGGAAAGTGCGTCCCAGAATCGACGCTTGAAATGGGATGCAGTTTCCCGATGAGGCACTCGACGGAAAATACATCCCAGAAATGGCCTTTGAGCTGGGATAAGATTTCCGCGGCATCTCGAATTCTCAAAAATGAGACACGCCGTTGGCGAAAATGAGACACGTGATATCGGGCATCGGACGTATCATTTGCAAAAATGAGTCAACTCCACTCGAGTAAAGCGAGGTCCCCTCATGTACGTTCCACACCCCCGTATCCGTAGGCTGTCGAAAATCCCGCTTGTTGGGACGGCGGCGCTTGCTGCGTTGATCGCCACGAGCGTCGCCTGCTTCACGGCCACGCCCCAGGTTGCCCAGGCGGCAGACGCGCCCGCAATCACCGATATGACCGAGCAGGATTATCAAACCCTGGGTCTGGGCACGAGCGAGGACATTCCGGCCGATACCGTTGGCCCCTATTCCACTGATACCCCCACGACGTTTGCCACGCGCAGCGAGGTCTATATGGCAGCTAACGGTAGCCATGGCAATCGCTACACTCTGCGCGACAAGCTCGAGAACGTCGAGCGCGGTGACATTGGCGGCAGCAGCAAACTCACCGATGGCTATGGAAGTGTGTGGGGCGCCGCAAAGTTCTGGCAAAACGTCAACAACTTCGATACGAACGGCGATCTCTACAAGCATAGCGACTACGGTGGCGGCACCTGGTCGTACCTAAGCAACAATGAGTCCTCAACAGTACTCGCCAACGACAACAACGGTTTCTCGGGCATTCACGCCACGAGTGTTGAGTTCTGCAGCGACGCCAGCACGGGCAAAAAGAGCCGCGTTGCCGAGCTCCGTGCCTACGGCGACAGTTCCTCCACGACGATTGACGGCAAGTCATACGCCGGAAAGGTTGAGCTGGTCCTCTACTCGTTTAGCAACGGGCGTACGCGCACTCTCGACACACACCTGCCGGTGACGGTCAACACTAATATGATGTACGAAGGCCGTTTTAAGTACCTGGATGCCGGTTACCTGCAAGAGCACGACGCCGTCTTTGATGTCGAGGCGGGCGATGTCGATGGCGACGGCGTCGACGAGCTTTTTGTCTACGCGGGCTGCTATGTCGACGAGAACGGCGTGCGCAAGGCTGTAGTCGACATGTATGACTTGGAGGGCGGCAACTGGAAGCAAAGCGTCGTCAAGATCGATGCCGGTAACGCCGCGGACTACACCACGCACAACAAGGGCGGGAACGACTCCTGGACGCAGCTTCAGTCAGCTCCTGTCGTTTCGCTAGCGGCCGGCGACCTCGATCGCGATTTTTGCGATGACCTCGCCATCGTGGTCTCGGCACCCTACGGCAAGAAGAATATTGATAAGTCGACGCATTGCGAGCTGTTTTCGTGGGATGCATCCAAGGGTGCGCTCGTCCATGTCGATGCTCTGGGCGACGCGGGCGCAATCTCCCTCTCCGCGAACGGCAAGACCATGGTCGCTGCGAATGCGACGTTCGGCACGTTTGCCGCCTACGATGAAGAAGGAAAGAAGACGGGTGAAACCGTCACGGGCCTTATTCTTGCGGGCTATGACTGGCAACGCAGCGCTTTTGATTACGGCGCTTCTGACGGCAGCAAGGGGCTGTACGGCGCGCTGTACCGCTACGCGTATTTTGACTCGGAGTCTGGCGAGTTCAAGCTTTCCGATTGCAAGGAATACAGAGACGGGCTCCTCGCCTCCTATGGGCTGATGCATGTGCCCAACAGCGCATGGAAGGATAGCGCTCAGGATAAGCGCTATCCGTGCACCTTGGCGCCTATTGCCCTTGCCACTGCCAACCTTGACGGCCTGTCCGAGCAGCTGGCGGTCGACGAGGTGCTCGTGGGCGGCGATGTGTTCCGCGACTTTGCCTGCAACACGGCACAGAGCGGGGCTCAGGGCTTGGGGTCCATGGTCGGAACCATGAGCATGAGCGGTCAGCAATACAACAGCAGCAACAAGCATGACCACAAGGGTATAGAGCAGGTGTGGATCAGCGACGTCAAGGCGGGCAGCGTCTCGGGTTCGGACCGCTAAACGAGAGCTTTATCGCCGTGGTGGGCAAGCACCGCGACGAGGACCTGCGCAAGAACGATGACTACTATTGGATGACCGCCTCGCATTTTTCGCTCGACGAGAACGGAAAGGTGCACCGCGGCGAGGAGCAGGTGATTAGCGAGAGCAACCGTCGCGGCACTACCTACGGCACATTTATCTCGCTCGCGCTGCCCGATGTCGACAACGACAGCGTCAAGATCACGTACAAGGACCGCTACAAGGTCTATACCAACCCGCGCGTGCTTGCCGTGCTGCAGGATGCGCCCTATGTTGAGGATCTGGAGCAGGCATACGGCTATCTGGTGTTGGGCGGCACGTCATACGGAGAGGAAAAGGGCACGGGGACATCCCAGGGCTATACCATTGGCGCCGAGTTGGGCGTTGCCGTCGAGGTGCAGACCGGTCCGCCCCTGGTCGCGATGAATGCTTCAGTCGATTTTGCCGCCGAGGGATGCTATGACTACCGGAGCGAGCGCACGGTCAGCGCAAGCGTAAGCTATGAGTCGCATGCCGGCGAGGGTGACAAGGCCGTGCTCTACACGATTCCGATGGTCTATTACGAGTATGAGATCGAAAATGAGGAAACTGGTGGCAAGGGCGTGATGGCGGCGCCCGTGTCGCTCGGCGCGCAGACCTCGGTCGTTAATGTCGAGGCCTATGACCGCATTGCCAAACAGCACAATATGACGCCGCTCAGCTACTTTTTGACCAACCGGTCGGGAGAGCCCGACAGCTATTACACGGCGCTCAACGGTACGACTCCCGTGCAAGATTCCTTTGGTCTGGGCAAGCCCGGCGTGACGCGCGCTTACACGTACGATGGGTATAGCGGTGCTGTCGCGCAGTCGGGGGCGAGCACTACGCAGACCATCGAAGTCGAGGAGGGCGAGGAGCAGGAGTTTGAGTACGGCTTTACGCTGAACGGCAGCGTTGTCATGGGCGCGAAGATTGCAAAGCACGAGTTATTTGGCGGCCTGTGCTTTGGTGCCAACGCCGGCTTTACTACGGGTAACTCCTCGAGTGAATCGACCGAATACGGCGGCACCGTCGACAACCTGCCCGAGGCCGCGAAGGATAAGTACGGCTTTGCGTGGCGCCTGGGCGTCAACGCGGTGGATGTCAACAAGTTCGAGGACGGCTCGGGCGACAAACTCGGCACCAAGGACACCGACCAGTTCTGGATCGTGGGCCATGACGTTAAGGACGTCGAGATGCCCGACGCGCCGGCCGTGACGGGCTTTACGGCAAACGCCGTCGATTCGACCAGCGTTACGTTTAGCTGGGACGATGTACTCGCAAACAAGAGTGGCTTTAGCTACGGCGTGGGCATGCTGCAGAGCAATGCGGCGGATGCGGTCGTCAATAGCTGGAAGATTGCCGACAACACGCAGACCTCGCTCAAGTGGGATGGGCTGCAGCCCAATACGGAGTATCGATTCGCCATCGCCGCCGTTAAGAATGGATCCACGACCGAAACAGGTATTCGCTCGGCAATCATCACGGTCAAGACCATGCCCGATGGCATGACGATGACCGTGAGCGGACCTGCGGCGGATGCTGCGGAGGGGTCGGATCTTGGATACGACTCTTCGGTTGAGCGCACGGCGGGAAGCCACCTGACGCTCTCGGCGATTGGCCATGTGAAGCAACTCGGTGCCGACGATAGCGAAACAGGGCTGGCACCGACCTATATGTGGTACCGCAAGGGCCGCGGCGAGACAGAGTTTAAGCTCGTGGGTGCCGATGGCAACCTCGCGGCTGGAACGGCCTCAAAGCTCGAGATTGACCTGATCGCAGACGATGACGGTGCGCAGTATTACTGCCACGTGGGATACAGCGACGTGGGCCTCGACACCGGCACGACGCTCGTGAATATCGAGGCCGAGGAGACGGCGCCCACAACGGTGAACGCCACCCCGATCCGCACGCGCCGCCTGTTCTCACAGGCAAGTGCGGGCGCCAAGAAGTTCCTGGACCATACGCTGGTAAACACCGCCGGCCCAACCGATTCCGAAGGCTCAAAGGGCCCCGAGACTCCTGAGACCCCGACGAACCCGGACAAGCCCAAGTCCGACAACGGAGCTAAGACCGACACCAAGGTCAAGACTACGACCACAGCGAAGAACCTCGCAAGTACCGGCGACCAAACATTCGCCCTAGTCGCCACCGCAGCAGCAGCGGGAGCAACGCTCGTAGTGATAGCCCTCATCATGCTGATCAAGCGCCGCAAGACCCACTAGTAGCCAGTCGAACATATCGACAACCCAAAAACCCGGGTAGCCAAAAAACAGGCCACCCGGGTTTTCTGTTGAGTGGAGACTCCGCAAGCGGAAACTGCATCCCACAATTAGCGCCCGGAACGGGACACATTTTCCGTCAAGCCCTCATCCGGAAAATCCATCCCAGTTTGAGCGCCCAGACCGGGACGCACTTTCCCAAAGGGTCCTCAACGGGAAACTGCATCCCATAATTAGGCCGAGAAATGGGATGAACTTTCCCAATGAGAGCCAACCGGAAACCACGTCCCAGAATCAGCCCCCAAAGTGGGACGCACTTTCCCAACGAGCCTCAACCGGAAAATATATCCCGGAATCCAGCTGAATAGTGGGACACACTTTCCCAATCGGGTCCCAAGCGGAAACTGCATCCCATTCCAGACAAGAATTCCGGGTCGCAATTTCCGCAAACAAAGAAGGCCACATAACGTGGCCTTCAACTTATATATGTTCGGCGATACACCCAAGACAAGCCACGCCCCAACATCAGGGCGTCTGTCCAGGCGGAGGCATATAAGGTTCATCGCGAGTTCCGCACGCAAAGGGGGCCACTTAATGTGGCCCCCGTCTTGCGCAGGACTGTCCGAGCAGGGAACCTTATATGCCTCCGCCCGGACAGACGTTTCAGTTATGAACTCGCAGCTAGTCGCTACTTGATCTTGGTCGTGCCCGGTGCCAGGTTGGGGTCGGTCTCGTTGGCCTCGGTCTGGAAGTGCTCCGTATAGACGTTCTTGCCGTCGCGGAACATCTCGTAGTACTGCATCTTGGCGTAATCCTCGCGCGCCTTGGTGGCGGCTGCTGCGGCGGCGTCGTCACCGGTGACGTTGGAGGAGAGCGCCCAGCGCAAGCTGGCGTCCTCGTAGCCCACGGAGTTGATGGCGGGCAGCGACTCGCGCAGCGTCATGTGCGCCTTCTGGTAGTCGGTCAGCGGTGCGCCGATCAGCTGCATCAGCTGGGTGGACAGGTAGTTGGTGGACAGGTCGTCGACCTCGCTCGTTTGGTCGCAACCGGCAACGTCGTAGTTAGCCCAAATGATGTAGTCGGTCTGCCACAAGCGCTCCTGGTGGGTAGCGTCGTCCTCGTCGGTAAACCACTTATCGTTGAACTTGGACGGGAAGAACGGCTGGTGATCGCCCCAGAACACCACGACAACCTTGCGGTCGAGCTTGCTCAGAGCATTGAGGAAGTAGTGCAGTGCCTGGTCGGACTGCTCGATGCACGAGACATACTCGTCGACATCGGACAGCGTGCCGTCCTCGACGGTCTTGGCGTCCAGGTCGGTCGTGTCGATATTCAGATGCATCTGCTTGTCGACCGGCAGCAGGCCCGTGTCGTAGCCCGAGTGGTTCTGCATGGTCACGTCGAAGATAAACTGAGGATCGGCGTTCTGGTCGAGCAGCTCAAGAATCTTGTCGTAGGTAGCCTGGTCGGTCACCATCCCGCGCAGGGTATCGGCGCCCTGGAAGTCGTTGATGGACAGGAACTGGTCAAAGCCAAAGTCCTTGTAGACGTTCTCGCGGTTCCAGTTGGTTGCGTGGTTGGGGTGCATGGCGGTGGTGGAATAGCCGAGCGACTTGAACTGCTCTGCCAGATTCCCGGTCGTTTCCATGTTGTAGATGGTGTAGGGGTACACGCCCGAGCCCAGGTTGGCCATGGAGTTGCCGGTCATAAACTCAAACTCGGTATTGGCGGTGCCGCCGCCGTAGGCGCTCACGTAGAGCTTGCCGCGGCTGAGGCAGTTGGACAGGTTCTTAAAGTACTGCGGGCCTTCGTAGCCGGCGCGCATGTTCTGGTAGATCGACAGATCCGAGAAGGTCTCGTTCATGATGGCGATGACCGTGGGCTTCTCGCTGTCGAACTGCTCCTTTGCGGCGGCGCGCTCGTCGCTCTTGGCCGCGTCGGACTTGTCGTAGGCCTTGGCGTACTTTTTGAGCGTGGCCTTGGCATCGTCGACGGAGTAGTCGGCGGGTTTGGGCGGCTTGATGGACTGCGCTGCGCTAATGAAAGCGGGCAGGTAGCCCTCGCGCCAGTAGCTCTCGAGCGGGCGCCAGGTGTAGACGGTGATGCCGAGGGTGTTGTAGTAGTCGATGAGCGTGACGTGTGCGGTCACGCCGCCCAGGCAAAGCACGGCGACGAGCAGGTTGGTGAGCAGCATGCGCTTGGCATTAACGGCACCCTTCTGACGGTGCGGTGCCACCAGGCCGGCGTACTCGCACAGCAGCATGGCGATGGCGGTAAAGCCCATGGACAGCACGCAGAACAGCGAGATCGAGAAGGTGTAGCCGTTGCCGGCGACCGCGGCGGCGGTGGAGATGGCCGAAAGGTCGCCCGGCTGGATGGGCATGGATTTAAACGTGATGACGAAGAACTCGGCAATGCCCAGGACAAAGAGGGCAAAGGCCAGGACCGCGGGAGCTGCGCCATGGCGCTGGAACAGGAAGAACAGGCCGACCATGAGTGTGGTGATGATGGCCCACTCGAGCAGGATGCACAGGGGGTAAACCCAGGTAAAGTCGTGGTTGGACGAGACCTCCATGCCCAGCAGCGCAAAGACGCCGGCGAGCAGCAAGCACAGGACGGCGGCGACGAGCGGTTTGCCCACAAAGGCGCCGCGCAGGCGGGCGAGCTTGCCGGTGGGGGCGGGGGCGTCGGGCCCGGCGAACGCAAAGACGCGCGGGGCGATGCGGTCGCGGGCGATGCTGGCCCAAGCGCAGCCGGTGAGGATGGCATTGGTCAGGATGAGCATCACAAAGGCGAGCGGCTCGTTTTGCGCGACGAGGCCAATAGCGCCCCAAATGGTCAAAAAGAGCTGGAACAGGCCGAAGGCGACGCTCCAGGCGAAGGCGCCCTTGGTGACGGTGCCCGACTGAGCGCGAATGGCCTTGGCCTCGCGCAAAACAAGGTAGACGGTCGCCGCAAGACCGACGAGCGAGATGGCGGCAGCGAACATGCTGAGACTCCTCACAAACTTAAAACCTACGAAAGCGGGGGTTTACCCGATTGTTACCAAGATATGCGCTGCAATTGGTGGCTGCGCACAACAACCAGCCATATTAACGCGCACGTGTGGCGGTGTGGCGCAATGTAGTGGCGACCTGCGCGATAATGGACGGGAATTACACGGAAACGTAAAGGCTTCTTAAAGAAATGGCGAGGGTAGGGCGATGAGCGAGCAGGTTTGTATGACGGGCGCCGAGTACTGCGACGGAGCTGTGGGCGTGGATACGCGCGGCTATCCGGTCGAGACTACGGGCAATGTGGTGCTGGACATCTTGGAGCATCGCTCGTCTACGCGTGCCTTCGCGCGTGATGACGACGACCGTCCCGTGGCGGTGACCGACGAGCAGCGGGCAGCGATTCTGCACGCGGCGAGCCGTGCGCCGTCGGCAGGCGCCATGATGATGTATTCCATCGTAAGCATTCGCGAGCAGGCAACGCTCGACCGCCTGGCTGGCCTGTGCGACCACCAGCCCATGATTGCCAAGGCGCCCTGGGCACTAATATTTGTGGTCGATTATGCCAAGTGGATCGATCTGTTTGAGCACGTGGGCTGCTTTGAGCCCGAGTTTGTCGAGCGTACGGGCAAGTCGCCCCGCCGCGCGCCGGGTTTGGGCGACTTTGCCATCGCGGCCCAGGACGCCGTGATCGCTGCTCAAAACGCCGTGGTTGCCGCCGAGGCCCTGGGGCTGGGGAGCTGCTACATTGGCGACATCGTGGAGAACGCCGAGGAAGTTGCCGAGCTGCTCGACCTGCCACCCTATACCATGCCGCTGTCGATGCTCATCGTCGGCACGCCTCGCAAGGAGCGTCCGGCCATTGCGCATCCCGTGGTGAACCTGGTGCACGAGGAGCGCTACTGCCGCGCCGATGCCGCGACTATGGACGCGCAGGTGGCCGAGATGGACGCGATGTTCCGTCCGCATGCCCGCGAGGTGGGGGAGCGCGCCGTGGACATCTATACCCGCAAGCACACGAGTCCCTTTATGGCCGAGATGAGCCGATCCATGGAATGGTGGTTCAAAAACTGGCTTGGAAAATGACGAATGTGACAAGGGGACAGTCCCTTTGTCACATTCCATATCGCCGCGGTGGCCTAAAGACTGTATAAATCTTTATCTAGCTGGGAAAACAGTGCATTCAAACATGGGCCGATTGCCTATAATCCCTTCGAACATTAAAGTTGGGAGGAAACCGGCTTATGGAACAAAAGGCCAAGGAGGCAGCCTCGCACGCTGCGATTCCTGTGAGCATCTCGGCGATGCTCGTCACGCTGGGCGTGGTGTACGGCGATATCGGCACCAGCCCTATGTATGTAACCAAGGCGCTCGTTGCCGGCAACGGCGGCATCGGAAGCGTGACGGAGGAGTTCGTGCTCGGCGCGCTCTCCCTTGTCGTGTGGACGGTCACGCTGCTGACCACCATCAAGTATGTGCTCATCTCGCTGCGCGCCGATAACCATGGTGAGGGCGGCATCTTTGCCCTGTACAGCCTGGTCAAGCGCTGTGGCAAGTGGCTTATCATCCCCGCCATGCTGGGTGGCGCCGCGCTGCTCGCCGACGGCATCCTGACGCCGGCCGTTACCGTTACCACGGCCATCGAGGGCCTGCGCACCATCCCGGCGGTCCATGCCGTGCTGGGCGATGACCAGGGCCGCGTCGTCGCCATTACGCTCGCCATCATCATCGCGCTCTTTTTGGTGCAACGCATCGGTACGGCCAAGATCGGTCACGCCTTTGGCCCTATCATGACGCTGTGGTTCCTGTTCCTGGGCGGCACGGGTCTGTTTTTTGTCTTCCAGCACCCCGCCGTGCTGCTGTGCCTCAACCCGGTGCGTGGCATCGCCTTTTTGCTGAGCCCCAACAACCACGCGGGCATCATGATTCTGGGCAGCTGCTTCCTTGCCACCACCGGTGCCGAGGCGCTCTATTCCGACATGGGCCACGTGGGCCGCGGCAACATCTACGCTACCTGGCCGTTCGTTAAGTGCTGCCTGCTGCTTTCCTATATGGGCCAGGGCGCTTGGCTTATCAACAACGCCGCCAACCCCGAGCTCATGGGTATCGCCGACCTCAACCCCTTCTACCAGATGCTCACCCCGGGCCTGCGTCCCTTTGCCGTCGGCCTTTCCACCGTCGCGGCCATCATTGCCTCGCAGGCGCTCATCACCGGCGCATTCTCGCTGGTGTCCGAGGCCAGCCGTCTGGACCTCATGCCGCACATGCAGGTCTTCTACCCTGCCGAGACCAAGGGCCAGCTCTACATCCCCATGGTCAACAACGTCATGCTTGTCGGCTGCGTCATCGTGGTGCTGCTGTTCCAGAACTCGGCGCATATGGAAGCCGCCTATGGCCTTGCCATTACGCTGACTATGATGTGCACCACGCTGCTGCTCTTCTTCTACCTGCACGAGGAGCGCAAGCTCAAGGTTGCTCCGTGGATCTTCGCGGCCTTCTTCCTTTTGCTCGAAGGCTTCTTCTTCGTGAGCTCGCTCACCAAGTTCTTCCACGGTGGCTACTTCACCATCCTCATGGCCGCGCTCATCATGGGCATCATGGTGTGCTGGTACAACGGTACGGCTGTTGAGCAGCGCCAGTTTACGCTGCTGCCGCTGCGCAGCTACCTGCCGCAGCTCAAGCGCCTGCGCGATGACGATCGCTACGAGCGCCTGAGCGACAACATCGTGTACCTGACCAAGGACACCCATACCGATTACATCGACCGTGATATCGTCTACTCGATCTTGGACAAGCATCCCAAGCGCGCTCGTGCCTGGTGGTTCGTGAATGTCGAGACCATGGACGAGCCGCATACCTTTGCCTATTCGGTCGAGACGTTCGGCACCGACTACGTGTTCCGCGTGCACCTGTACCTGGGCTACAAGATCAACCAGCGCGTCAATGCCTACCTGCGTCAGGTTGTTCAGGACCTGGCTGCCACCGGCGAGCTGCCGCCGCAGACGCATGACTACTCGGTCTACAAGGATCCGGGTAACATCGGCACGTTCAAGTTCGTCCTGATCCGTAAGCTTCTGGCGCCCGAAAGCGATGTGGAGCCCAGCGAGCGTACGGCCATCACGCTCAAGTACATCATTCGCCGCGCCGCCGGCACGCCCGCGCGTTGGTACGGCCTGGAGAACTCCAACGTGAGCTTTGAGTACGTGCCGCTGTTCACCAAGTTCAAGGCCGTGAACAAGATGCAACGCCTGGCTCCCAACGAGCGGCCGTAGACGTCGGCGGCTACACGGAGTTGGTTTTTGATGGATAAGCATGAGGCCGGGGAGGTAAACATGGATACAAAGGCGCTCGATGGCCGTGAGGCGGTGGTCGAAATGGTGCGTGAGGCGCGCGTCGACGCCGCCGAAGATCGGTTCTTTACGAATCGTGCCAACATGGACATGGCCGACCGCGTGATCTCGATCGTGGCACTGGTATTTGGAGCGGTGTGCGTGTGTGCCCTGCTCGCGCACGTGCTGTTTGTCTAGCGACCGCCGGTTGCAAAGGCTATACACTTGGAACCACCACAAGGGAAACCACCACAAAGGTGCCTGTCCCTTTGTGGTGGTTTTTGTTTTTGAGAGAGGGGCGGGACGCTGATGGACGTCCGTACGGACGGCGATATTGCCGATAGCTTTTGGTGGCGGCGCACAACGCTGACGCGCCGCACTCCTCTGTATGACGCCTGCGTATCGGTGGGGCTGCTGGTCGCGGCGACGATTGTGGGCGCGCTACTCGACCATCCGGGTCTCGCGCCGAGCATCATGATCGTCTATGTGTTTGCCGTTCAGCTGTGCGCATTCTTTACCTGGAGTCGCCTGTATTGCTTGCTGAGCTCGGCTGCCGCCGTGGCGCTCTACAACTTCTTGTTTGTCGACCCGCGCTACTCGCTGTCGCTTATCGACCGCGGCTATCCCGGCATGTTCTTCATCATGTTCGTGGTCTCGCTTGTGTCGAGTTCGATTGCGTTGGCCCTGCGCCGCGCCTTGGCACAGGCTGCCGCCAGCGATCGCCGCACACATATGGTGCTCGAGACCAACCGCATGCTGCAGCGGTGCGCCGATCAGCATCAGATCGTTCACGCCATGGCCACGCAGCTGGCGCGTCTTTCGGGCTGCCCTGTCGTGTGGTACAGCGCCGACGCCGAGGGCGATGACCTGCTGCCGCGCGCGACTTACACGGCCGTGGGCGATGCCGCACCGGTGCACGAACTGGCGCCGCAGATGCCGCCGCGGCTCTCGGCGTCCGCCTATGTGGGAACGCCGCTCGACGCCACGTTTGGCGGCTCGGCGTTTTATGGCATCTACCTGACGGTTCGCACGGGCGACGGCTTCGTCCGCTCGGGCGAACCCGCTTCGGTGGTGGGCGTGCTGGCTATCGTTGCCGAGCCCGACGTGCTGACGCATGAGGAGCGGACACTTGCCGATGCCATCGTGAGCGAAGGCGAGCTGGCGCTCGACCGCGCCCGCGCCATGGAGGCCCGCGAGGAAGCGGCGGTGCTCGCCAAAAACGAACAGTTGCGCGCCAACCTGCTGCGCTCCATCTCGCACGACCTGCGCACACCGCTCACCAGTATTTCAGGCAATGCCGATGTCCTGCTCGACCAGGGTTCGACCGGCACCGCGGTGCTCGACGCCCAAACGCGCCGCGGCCTGCTTCTATCCATTCGCTCGGATGCGCTGTGGCTCAACGCCACCGTCGAGAACCTGCTCGCCATCACCAAGCTCGAGGGCGGCGGCATGCATCTGTCGACTACGCTCGAGCTCATGGACGATATCCTGGAGGAGGCGCTGCGCCACGTGAACCCTGCCGTGCGCGAGCACGACCTTAAGGTGGTGGCGTGCGATGAGCCGGCGCTCGTCAACGTCGATGCGCGCCTGATGGTGCAGCTGGTGGTCAATCTGGTGAACAACGCCATCACCTATACGCCCGCAGGCTCGCATATCATGATTTCGATTAGCGTCGACGATGGACGCGTGGAGTGCTCGGTGGCCGATGACGGCCCGGGCATTGCGCCCGAGGACCGCGAGCGAATCTTTGAGTCGTTCTACACCGCCAACCACGGTCTTGCCGACAGCCATCGCAGCGTGGGCCTGGGTCTTTCGCTCTGCCGCTCCATTGCGCTGGCGCATGGCGGTAGCATAGAGGTTGCCGCGGCGGACCCGCACGGCTCGGTCTTTACGATTGAGCTTCCTGCCGCCGACGTTTCGTTTGATAAGGAGTAGCGCTGTGCCGAACTCTGCCGTAAAACCGCTCATCTTGGTCGTTGAGGACGACCCCGCCGTCCGCAATCTTATTGTTGCCGCGCTCGAGGCGCACGGCTTGCGCCATATGGCTGTGGAGACCGCCCATGCCGCTATCGCCGCCGCCTCGTCGCAGACGCCGAGCATTGTGCTGCTCGATCTGGGCCTGCCCGATATGGACGGCGTCAAGGTGGTGGAGTCGGTGCGCGCATGGTCGGGCATGCCGATTATCGTGGTCTCGGCGCGCAGCGAGGACGCGGACAAAATCCGCGCGCTCGATGCCGGTGCCGACGACTACCTGACCAAGCCGTTTTCGGTCGAGGAACTGCTCGCGCGCATTCGCACGACGCTCAGGCGCCTTTCGTATGCGCAGACGGGCGGCGTTGTCTCCGAGGGCTCGTTCGATACCGGTGAGCTGCATATCGATTTTGATGCCGGCATCGCCACGATGGATGGCGAGGAACTGCATCTGACGCCGATCGAGTATAAGCTCCTGTGCCTGCTGGCGCATAACGCCGACAAGGTACTGACGCACCAGTTTATCCTGCACGAGATTTGGGGCACGGCAACTAAGAGCGACCTGGCGAGCCTGCGCGTCTTTATGGGCACGCTGCGCAAGAAGATCGAGTCCGACCCCGCGCATCCGCGCTATATCCAGACGCACGTGGGTATTGGTTACCGATTGGTCATCCAGGGATAGGTCGGCATCCGCCATCCCAATATGAGTTGCGGTGAAATACGGTCTAAATTTGCCTAATTCCAGGCAAAACAGTCCGTATTCCACCGCAACTTTGTTATTTGCCCTTGGGCTTGCTGGCGTAGAACTTCTTCTTTTTGGACTTGCCGGCGGGGGAGGGCTTGCCAGCAAAGTTGGACTTGCCGTTGCCGGTCTGCACGTGCGCGGGCACTGCCGCGCGAGGCTTACGGGCCTCGGGGTTACGCAGCTCCTCGACGCGCTCGGCAATTTCCTCGGCGCTAAAGCCGACCTCGGCCATGGCGTCCTCGATGGGCAGGCGGCGCACGATATAGCAGTGGTGCACCTTCTGGTTGCGCGCGAAGTCCTCGGGGATGGTCTGTGCCGTAATGTCCTCCAGCACCACGCCCGCGCGCGCGAGCTTGCGCGTCTCGGGGCGGAAGCCGCGCAGGTTGCAGCTAAAGATGGCGTGGCCGCCCTGTGCGAGCAGGCGCGATACGCCGGCCAAAAGCTCAACATGGTCGCGCTGGACATCCCAGGTGCGGCGGCCCATCTTGGACGAGTTCGAAAACGTGGGCGGGTCGACAAAGATCAGGTCCCAGCGGTTGCGCGTCTGGCGCTGGTCGCGAATCCAGGCGAGCACGTCGTCGCGCACAAAATGATGCTGCGGACCAACAAAGCCGTTCTGGCGCATATTGCGCTCGGCCCAGTCCAGGTAGGTGTTGGAAAGGTCGACCGTCACGGTCTCCTCGACGCCGCCATCGGCCGCGTAGCAGGTGGCAGTGCCAGTGTAGGCAAACAGGTTGAGGAAGCGGCGCGCCTGCTTGGCGTGCTCGCGCACTAGGTTGCGGGTGACGCGGTGATCCAGGAAGATGCCCACATCCAGATAGTCGTCAAAGTTGACGGCAAAGGTAAGGCCGCCCTCTTCGATGAGTGGCAGACGACGGCGTGCGATATTGGCGCGCTCGCCCGAGCCGCCCTTGCCGGCGCCCTGCTTGCCGTACTGCGAGCCGCCGCGCGAACGCATGCGGGCCTTGGCGTGCACATGCTCGGCCGGAACATCAAGGATGCGCGGCGCGATGGCCAGAATGTCGAGCATGCGGGCCTGGGCTAGCGCGGGGTCGATGGTCTTGGGCGCGGCGTATTCGGCGATGACGAGCCAGCGGCCCGGCGTCTGCGGGCAACCCTCGTACAGGTCGATGGCGGCGGAGTAGTCGGGCAGGTCGGCATCGTAGACGCGGTAGCAGCTTACGCCCTCGCGCTTGGCCCACTTGCGGCGCAGGCGCGCGTTCTTGCGCAGGCGGTTGGCGAACTGCTCGGACCCGGGGATGAGCACGGGCAGCGGCTTGCCGTCGCCCAAGTCGAGCGTGGCGGCAGGTTCGGGCATGGAGGAAGCGGCGGCTTCGTCTTCGACGTCCGTGGACTGTTCCTCGGCGTTTATGCTGGTCGCAGCCTCGAATGCCGCGGCGGCGTGGTCGAGCGAGTGCCAAACCTCAAGAGCCGCCTCCTCGTTATTGGGCATGACGGCGATGGAGCGCGCGGGCTCGGCATGGAGCGCGCGGGCCATAAGGCCATCGCGGGTGAGCGCAGCGACCGGCGCCGCGGAAAGCTCGGGCGCGCGGCGCAGCTCGCCGACCAGCGTCATGGCGTCGTGCATGAGCGAAAGCGGGGTCTCGGTGGTGTCTGCGACCACGGCGGCACCGGCGACGGCGCCCGCATGGTCCAGCACGGTGGCGGGCTTGGCGGCGCAAAAGTCGACAAAACGCTTGTAGCCAGCGCTCTTGACCATGCGCTCGGCGGTCTTGCGAGCGGCGGGGTCGATGTCTGCGGCCACGATGCGCGCCTGGCGTTCGCGCGCTGCCGCCTCGCGCTCGCGCGCCTCGGCAAGCAGCTGCTCCCACAGAGCGGCGTTGTGCAGCTGCCAGCCCTCAAAGCCCCAGCGCTCGCGTGCGGCGCCCGGGGCGCGGTCGGTCAGAATGTTCACGGCTTCCAGCAGCAGGCCGCCGCCGGCGCACGAGGCATCGATCAGCGTGGGAAGGGCTTCATTTTCGTAATCGTCGGCCGTCAGCTCGCGCTCGCATAGCGCGGTCCAGCCGACCTGCGCCAGCACCAGGGCGGCGTAGTCGGGGCGCAGCACGTGCGCGCCCTCGCCGGCGCGGGTCGCTGCGGGCGGCAGGCGTTTGAACAGCGGGTCGCCCGAAAGGTCTAGGCTTATGCTCGCGCGGCGCTGGCGCAGCGAAAGCAGTAGGTGAACATCGGGGTCGGCGGCATCGACATCGGCGCGACGGCCCGTGGTCTCGGCCAGGCGGTCGCACAGCGCGTCTTTGGCGCGCAGGGCCGAGAAACGCGTGTTGCGCAGCTGCTCGGTCACGCCGCGGGCGGTGATGGCAATGGTGGCGCCGGGGCGGACGATGTTCTCCCAGGCGATGTCGTAAACGCTATCGTACAGCTCGTCGGCGTCCTGCGCCTCAAAGCGCCCGAGCACCGCAAACACGCGGCTCGCCAGACGCGACCACAGACAGGCGCGGTAGCCTTCTTCGAGCTCGCCCTCAAACGTGGCGCGGCCCTTCAGCCGGCGAACATGCGAAAGCCCGAGGCGTTTAAGCTCATCGGCGAGTGCGGACTCAAAGCCCTCGGGGCAGCTTGCGTAAAATTCCATGGGTGACCTCTCTGGTTGCGTCGCTCCATTATATGATGGATGCTTCGTTTACTCTCGCCCCCGAAAGGAACCCATATGATTGATGCGTGCCCCGATTCTGCCGTGCTCTTTTTTGACGTGGACGGCACGCTGACGTCGTTCGATCCCGACAACATGACCGACAAGGACTTTTCGGCGGTTCGCCCCTCGCAGGCGGTGATCGAGGCGTTTCATCGCCTGCGCAATGCGGGTCACCAGGCATTTATCTGCACGGGTCGTCCCTTGTGGCTGATTGCCGATGGTCTGCGTGCTTTGGAGCCTGCGGGTGTCGTTGCCATGGCGGGAGCGACACTCGAGGTCGAGGGCCGCGTGGTACACGAGGACTGCTTTGACGAGGACATTGTCGAGGAGCTTGCACGCCGTATGGCCGCGGCAGGGATTGAGGCCTTTTTCGAGACCAACGTGGCTACTTTTGCCTTGGAACCCGCGGGCGTTGAGCAGTCGTCTCTGATCGGCACTTCTGTGGTGCACAGCGCCGAGGAAATGCGCGTCGACGGCAGTCTGCGCGTGGGCAAGGTATGCCTCAATGTGCCCAGTTTGGCTCGCGTAGCCAACGATGACGGCTTTATCGATCGCGAGTTTGAGCTGTGCAACACCGGTGGCCAGAATCGCGAGCTGAGCCCCAAGGGCATCGACAAGGGCGTGGGCGTGGCGCGAGCGCTGGAATACCTGGGTCGCACCGGCAACGCGCGCACCTTTGGCTTTGGTGATTCCGGCAACGACCTGGGCATGCTCGCTGCGGTCGAGACGGCTGTCGCCATGGGCAACGCCATGCCTGAGGTCAAGGCGGTCGCCGACTACGTGACCGACGATGTCGCACACGACGGCACCGTCACAGCGATGCAGCATTTCGGCCTCATCTAATGAATCCCGCGTTCTGACGTTTGCTCAAACTGCGACTCTTCGCTTTTGCATGCTCAATCGATTTATCAATCCAAACACTGAGGTGTTTATACCGTTCGCCGAGAAGATAAAAAACCGCAGCTCACGCCTTGATAAACGTAGGTAAAGTGTTTAGCAGTTTAACGCCCATGTGCAAGCGAAAGGAATCAGGCAGATGGCAATCAAGGTGTTCGCTGACGGTGCAAACCTCGAGGGCATGCTCGACATGTACGAGAACGGCAACGTTCAGGGTTTCACGACCAACCCGTCCCTTATGAAGAAGGGCGGCGTGACGGATTACCGCGCGTTTGCCAAGGAGGTCCTGACCCACATCACCGATGTGTCCGTCTCGTTTGAGGTCTTTGCCGATGACGTCGAGACCATGGAGGTCGAGGCGCGCGAGATCGCTACCTGGGCCGAGAACGTCTACGTCAAGATTCCGTGCGTGACCACCAAGGGCGAGTCCACCGCCGAGCTGGTGCGCAAGCTGTCGGCCGACGGCATCAAGGTCAACGTCACCACCATCTTTACGCCTAAGCAGGTTGACGAGATGGTCGAGGCCGTTGACACCGAGACGCCGTCCATCATCTCGCTCTTTGCCGGCCGCATCGCCGACACCGGCGTCGACCCCATTCCGTTTATGACGGAGTCGGTCAAGAAGGCCGCCATCAAGCCCAACTGTGAGGTCCTGTGGGCGTCCACGCGCGAGCTCATCAACATTTACCAGGCCGAGGCCTGCGGTTGCCAGATCATCACGGTGCCCAACGGCATCCTGGCCAAGCGCAAGAACATCGGCCGTGACCCGTACGAGGTCTCGCTCGACACCGTCCGCGGCTTTGCCAAGGATATCGCGGCGCTCGGTTTCCATATCCTGCCGTAACGCGAACACTGGCTACGCCGCGGGTTGTTCGCCCCGGCTTTTCCTTTCCCTACCGCTCACGCGCTTCGCGGGGGTCGCGCTAGGCAAAGGAAAGGCCGGGGCTGCCGGCACGAGCTTGCCAGTAAGTTGGCGCTTGGCTTCCATATCCTGCCGTGGGCAAAGGTACCCCCGCCTGCGCCGTGCAAAATTGAGAGTATTCAGCAAGGTAAAGGCTTTTACCAGTTAACCGAAGCACGGAACAGCCCCCGTTTTGGCTCTGATGATGCTAAAACGGGGGCCGTTTTTGACTTTATTGCCTCTGAGGGGCGTTCGGGGCGGCGGAAATTGCAGAATACTCGCGATTTTGCACGTCGCGAGAGGGGGGACCCTTGCTTTAGGTGGTTTACTTCCCCTGCACCATGGTGAGCGAGATCTTCTTGCGGTCGCGATCGACCTTTTCCACCCACACCTTTACCGTGTCGCCGACGCGCACCACGTCGCTCGGGTGCTTGACGAAGCGGTTGGCCAGCTTGGAGATGTGCACGAGGCCGTCCTGGTGCACACCCACGTCGACGAAGGCGCCAAAGTCGACGACGTTGCGCACCGTGCCCTTGAGTTCCATGCCGGGCTCCAGGTCGTCGATGGAAAGTGCCGAGCGGCTAAAGGCCACCTCGGGCGCGTCGTCGCGCGGGTCGCGGCCGGGCTTCTTGAGCTCGTTGACAATGTCGATGAGCGTCAGGGTGCCGCAGTCCAGGTCGCTTGCCAGCGCCGAGATGCTGCCCAGGCGGCGCTCGATGTCGGGCACGCCGCCGCGGCTGAGCTCGCTTGCTTTAACGCCGGCGCGTTCCAAGACGGACGTGGCCACCTCGTAGCTTTCGGGGTGGACGCTCGTTGCGTCGAGCGGGTTCTTACCGCCGCTAATTCGCAAAAAGCCTGCAGCGTTGAGATATGCCTTGGGTCCCAGCTTGGGGACCTTCTTGAGCTGGCGGCGATCGGTGAAGGCGCCGTTTTCCTCGCGGAAAGCCACGATGTTCTTGGCCACGCTCGGCGTGATGCCCGAAACGTATCCCAGCAGGCTCGCGCTCGCGGTGTTGACGTCGACGCCCACGCGGTTGACGACGTCCTCCACCACGTGGCCCAGGGTGCGCGAGAGCTCGGCCTGGTCAAGGTCGTGCTGGTACTGGCCCACGCCGATGGACTGGGGCGGAATCTTGACGAGCTCTGCCAGTGGGTCCTGCAGGCGGCGGCCCAGGCTCATGGCGCCGCGCACGGTGACGTCCAGGTCGGGATACTCCTGGCTCGCGAGCTCGGAGGCGGAGTACACCGACGCGCCGGCCTCGTTAACAATGGTGTATCGCAGCCCAGGCGCCTGCTCGGCAATGAACTCCGAGACGACTTCCTCGGTCTCGCGGCTGGCGGTGCCGTTGCCGATGACGATGGTGTTGACGCCGTCCTTCTTGACGAGGCGGGCGAGCTCGCGCTTGGTGCCGGCGACGTCGTGGCGCGGCTTGGTGGGGTAGACCACGCCGTGGTCGAGCAGCTTGCCGGTCTCGTCCATGACGGCGACCTTGCAGCCGGTGCGGTAGCCCGGATCGAGCGCGAGCACGCGGGCGCCGCGCACGGGGCGTGCCGAGAGCAGCCCCTCGAGATTCTTGGCAAAGACATTGATGGCCTCGGTCTGGGCGCGGACGGTGAGTTTGGCGCGGGCCTCGCGCTCCAGCGAGGGGGCCATAAGGCGCTTGTAGCCGTCGGCGATGGCGGCGTCAAAGACGGGCGCGAAGACGCCTTGGCGACGGGGCCAACGGCCGCCGAGGCGTGCCGTGGCGGCAGCGCCGTCGACGTTCACGCGCACGCGGAGCTTGCCCTCGCGCTCACCGCGGTCGATAGCCAGCACGCGGTGGTTGGGAATACGGCGCAGCGGCTCGTCAAAGTTGTAGTACGGCTCGTAGGGGGTCTTCTCGGCGGGGTCGGTGGCCTCGACGACGATATCGGCGGTGTTTTGCGTAAAGGCGCGCAGGTCGGCGACGTTTTCGGGATCCTCGGCTACCGTCTCGGCCACGATGTCGGCCGCACCCGCGAGTGCCTTTTCGGGCGTGTCGAAGCCGGCCTCCTCGTTGACGTATGCCGCGGCGGCGTCGAGCGCGCTGCCCTTGGCCGAGGCCTGCATGATGATCATGTTGGCGAGCGGCTCCAGGCCTGCCTCGCGGGCCTTCTGTGCGCGAGTCATGCGCTTTTTGCGGTAGGGCTTGTAGAGGTCCTCGACACGCTGGAGCTGCGTGGCCTCGCGAATCTGCTGCTCGAGTTCGGGCGTGAGTTTGCCCTGGGCGTCGATGAGCAGAATGACGTCCTCTTTTCGCTGCTCAAGATTGCGCAGGTAGGACAGACGCTCGTCGAGTGCGCGCAGGGCGACGTCGTCCATGCCGCCCGTTGCTTCCTTGCGGTAGCGCGAGATAAAGGGGATGGTGTTGCCCTCGTCGATGAGCTTGACGGCCGCCTCGATGTTGGCGGCCTTAAGGTTGAGCTCGCGGGCGAGCTGGGCGATAAGATCCATGGGACTCCTTGCGTTTAAGGTGCGTTTGCAGCACAGGGCTACCAAGGATACCACCCGTCCCAAAAGGCTGTTTTGGGACCGCGCCACGAAAACGGCCTATCTACTACGTTTTACCCGTAGGGGTCGACCATACCTGGGTTTTCCGAAATCCGGCAAGCCGTTTACCTGCACTGATAATTGT
>ERZ1673703.865-NODE-865-length-30656-cov-27.075422_pt1 | contig 30656 bp, 26 predicted proteins | sample MGYA00580233_ERZ1673703 | MGnify/ENA primary metagenome ERZ1673703 (study PRJEB41218, sample SAMN15661748) | gut metagenome | host: Homo sapiens | place: Canada: London | collected 2015-08-20/2019-03-30 | study: EMG produced TPA metagenomics assembly of... | reverse complement strand
GATGTGCTCGGTCAGGGTGCGGCGGCAGGTCTCGTAGGCCTCGTCAATGATATCCCGCATCTCGCCGTCGATCTCGGCAGCGGTGGTCTCACTGTAACCCTTGCCCTGGCCCAGATCACGGCCCAGGAAGGTCTCCTCCTGCGAGGTGCCGTAGACCACCGGGCCCAGACGCTCCGAGAAGCCGTACTTGGTGATCATCTGGCGGGCAATGTTGGTGGCCTGCTGCAGGTCGTTGGAGGCACCGGTGGAGATATCCTCCAGGATCAGCTGCTCGGCCACACGGCCGCCCAGGCTGGACACGATGTCCTCGAACATCTCGCCCTTGGTCACATAGCTGCGGTCCTTTTCGGGCAGGTACATGGTGTAGCCGCCGGCCTGACCGCGGGGGATGATGGTGATCTCATGCACGCGGGGGTGGTGCTTGCAGTAGAAGCCCGCCACGGCATGGCCTGCCTCGTGGTAGGCGGTAAGCTTCTTTTCTTCCGGGGTGACCACACGGCTCTTCTTTTCCGGGCCGGCCATCACCTTCATGGAAGCCTCTTCGATGTCCTCCATGGTAATGGCCTTGCGGCTGCGCCGGGCAGCCAGCAGAGCGGCCTCGTTGACCAGGTTTTCCAGGTCAGCACCGGCAAAACCGGCGGTGCGCTGGGCGATGACCTTCAGGGACACATCCGGGGCCAGGGGCTTGTTCTTGGTGTGAACCTTCAGGATCTCCTCACGGCCCTTCACGTCCGGCAGGCCCACATAGACCTGACGGTCAAAGCGGCCGGGGCGCAGCAGAGCCTTATCCAGGATGTCGGCACGGTTGGTGGCTGCCATGACGATGATGCCATCGTTGGCCTCAAAGCCATCCATCTCCACCAGCAGCTGGTTCAGCGTCTGCTCCCGCTCGTCGTGGCCGCCGCCCAGGCCAGCACCACGCTGACGGCCCACGGCGTCGATCTCGTCGATGAAAATAATGCAGGGCATGGTCTTTTTTGCCTTGTCGAACAGGTCACGGACACGAGATGCGCCCACGCCGACGTACATTTCCACAAAGTCGGAGCCGGAGATGGAATAGAACGGCACCCCTGCCTCACCGGCACAGGCACGGGCCAGCAGGGTCTTGCCGGTACCCGGAGGGCCCACCAGCAGCACGCCGTGGGGGATGCGGGCACCCAGCGTATTGAACTTGTCCGGGCTCTTGAGGAACTCCACCACTTCCTTGAGTTCCTCTTTTTCTTCGTCCTCACCGGCAACGTCGGCAAAGGTAGCGGTCTTTTTGTTCTCGCGCTCATCCTTCACGCGGGCCTTGCCCACGTTCATGATGCCGCCGCCGGCACCGCCGCCGCGCATCATGGAGAACAGCAGGAAACCGGTGCAGCCCAGCATGGCCAGATAGAACAGGATCTCCATCCAGGGGATGCTCTCCTTGAGCGGGGTATAATCATACTCCATCGGGGCATCGGGGTTTGCTTCGTCGTAGGCTGCAATGTAGCTGTCCACATTCTTGACGAACATGGAGGCATAGGGCAGCTTGTAGCGCACGGTCACGGTGCCGTCGCTGTTCTTCTCGGCCCCGGTGGAGCCGGAGGAGGAAGAGGACAGCATCCCGGACAGCAGCCCGCCGGTGGACTGCACCGTGCTCATGGACGACGGGTCGGGCAGGGCCAGCTTGCCCTCCTTGAGGGTCATGGTGAGCACACCGGTGTTCAGGTCCAGCGTGAACTTGGTGACCTGCAGGTTTTCAAAATACTGCACCGCCGTGGAGTAAACCATGGAGGACGAGCCGCCGCTGCTGCTGCCGCCGCCCAGCACGCTCCATACCATGAGCACGGCAGCCAGTGCCAGTGCCAGGATCAGCGGGTTGAAACGAGGTTTCTTCGGTTGCAAAAAAATCAACTCCAGTTCAGGGTGAATTTGATCCGGGACTTACTTCGTGTAGATCTCGGGCTTGAGCACGCCCACATAGGGCAGGTTGCGGTACTTTTCGTCGTAGTCCAGGCCATAGCCCACCACGAACTCGTCCGGCACCTGGAAGCCCTCGTAATCGGGCTGAATGTCGGCCTTGCGGCGGCTGGGCTTGTCGAGGATGGTGCAGATCTTGACCGAGTTGGGGTTGCGCATCTTGAGCATTGGCACCAGCTTGGACAGGGTGACACCGGTGTCGAGGATGTCCTCCACGATCAGCACATCCTTGCCGGACAGATCACCGTCCAGATCCTTGATGATCTTGACCAGACCGCTGGTCACGGTGTTGCTGCCGCCGTAGCTGGACACCACCATGAAGTCGATGTTGCAGGGGATGGTCACTGCCCGCATCAGGTCGGCCATAAAGACCACCGATCCCTTCAGGATGGACACCAGCACGAGGTTTTTGCCCTCGTAGTCCTTGCTGATGCGCGCACCCAGCTCCGCAACCTTGGCTTTCAGCTGTTCTTCCGAGACCAGAACGGTCTTGATGTCATCATTCATGCTCATGATGTTTCTCCTTTTTATCCCTTCAAGTTTCCTGTTCCATTTCCATCTGCAGGATCTGCGTCGTGGTCTCATCCGGTGCAAGGCCCTCGGCAAAGCCGCTGCCGCACACCCAAAGCACCTCGCTGCCTGCTGCCAGCAGCGGCAGCGTGTCCCGCTGCTGCGCCGGGATGTCCGCTTCGTTCATCCATTTGCGCAGGCGGTTGTGCACCGCTCGCCCGGCGGGGCGGTAAACATCCCCCGGCTGGCGGGTGCGCAGAACAAGACCAGCATACAACGTAGTTATTCTAGCATAATCCGCCCGATTTTTTAAGTCTTTTTTATGAACGACTTGTATTTTTTCTTCAAAATCCGCCGGGAACACCCGTGCAGTCAGGGTTTTGCCCCCCGGCAGAGGCATCCGGGCCGGTTTTCCGGCCTGCAGGGCTGCGGTAAATGCGGCCGCCGCATCGGCGTCCCAGCCGGCGGATTCGGCCTGTGTTTCCTGCCGGAGCACCCCATCTGCCGCGCAGAAGCGGACCTTCCCGGTCAGCTGCACGGCTCCGCTGCCCTGCTGCACCAGCTGCGCCAACAGCCGGATATATTTTTCTTCCGGGTCCCGCACCGGGGCCGCCAGACGGTGCAGGGCCGTTTCCAGAATGGGCGCATCCGCTGCCGCCAGCGGCTCCAGCCGCCAGCACACGGGGTCCGTGTCCGACAGGCGGGCATCCATCAGCAGCGCTTCGGCCTTTTGGGCAAAGTAGGCATCGGCCTGCGCCGCCTTCTCGCAGAAGCGGGCCAGATTTTCCGTCGCCGCCTCGTTCGTGCTCTGCAAAGCAGGCAGTGCCGCCCGGCGCAGCCGGTTGCGGGCGTAGGCGTCCGTCTCGTTCGTCTCATCGGTGACCCATGTCTGCCCGGCCGCCCGGCAGACCGCCTCGGTGTCGGCCCGGTTCAGGCAGAGCAGCGGCCGCAGATAACACCCGCGCCGGGGCCGGATGCCTGCCGCGCCGTGCAGCCCGGTGCCCCGGGCCAGCCGCAGCAGCAGCGTTTCGGCCTGGTCATTTGCAGTATGGGCCGTTGCCACGGCATCTATCCCCTCTTCGCACAGGCGTTCAAAGCAGGCATAGCGCAGGCGGCGGGCCCAGTCCTCCCCGGCGTGGGGCGGCGGCGCATCCACCGTGTCGGCCAGTTCTGCCGCGTGGAACACCCGCAGCGGCACCCCCAGTGCCCCGCAGGCCTGCCGCACAAAGGCTTCGTCCCGGTCGGCGGCAGCGCCGCGCAGGCCGTGGTTCACATGGCAGGCTGAGAGGGTGTAGCCGAACTCCGGCTGCAGCGCCCGCAACAGGAGCAGCAGCGCCATGCTGTCGGCCCCGCCGGAAACCGCCGCCGCCAGCCGCAGCGGCTGCCCCGGACACAAAAGCCGGTTCTGCAGGCAGAAATCCCGCACCGCAGCCCGGCAGTCTTTCTCGTTTTTCATCGGTTCAGCGCTTGAAATCCACATCCATGAAGCGGGTGTGGGCACCGTCCCAGCCCAGCGGCACGGTACTGGTCTCACCATGGCGGTTCTTGGCCACGATGCACTCGGCCGTGTCGGCATCCACCTCGGCACCGTCCGGGTTCTGGCTGGCGTAATAGGAATCGCGGTACAGGAACAGGACGCAGTCGGCGTCCTGCTCGATGGAACCGGAATCACGCAGGTCGGACAGCTGGGGCCGGTGGCTGGAGTTGTTGCCCTGCTTTTCCACCGCACGGGACAGCTGGCTCAGGGCAATGATGGGCACGTTCATTTCCTTGGCCATGATTTTGAGGTTCCGAGTGATAGAACTGATCTCCTGCACGCGGTTCTCGGTGCGCTGGCCGGTGGTCATCAGCTGCAGATAGTCGATGACGATCAGACCTACGTTGGGGCGGGTGGGGTCCTGGTTCACCCGGCGGATCTTGGCCTTCATCTCGGTGATGGTGATGCCGGAGGTATCGTCCATATAGATCGGTGCATCGTGGAGTTTTTCAGTGGCCAGCGCCAGATACTCCCAGTCCTCGGCGCGCAGGGCACCGGTGCGGAAAGCCTGGCTGTCGATGCCGGCCTCGGCGGACAGGATGCGGTTGGTGAGCTGCTCCTTGGTCATTTCCAGGCTGAAGATGGCCACCGGCACCTTCTGCTGCATGGCCACGCGGGTGGCGATGTTCAGCGCAAAACTGGTCTTGCCCATGCCGGGGCGGGCGGCCAGGATGATCAGGTCACCGCGGCCAAGGCCGGTGAGCACCGTGTCCAGCAGGCGGAACCCGGTGGGGATGCCCTTGTACTTGTCGGCATCCGGGCCGCTGATCTTCTGCAGGTTGGTCAGGGTCTCCACCATGCTGGAGGAAAGCGGGGTCAGGGCGCTGGAATCCCGGCCGGAGCGGATCTCATAGATGCGCTGCTCGGCATTTTCCAGCAGCAGGTCGGCGTCCGGCTCGTCCCCGGCGTCCTGTAGGATATCCTTGGCCACGTCCATCAGCTGGCGCACCAGATACTTTTCCTGCACGATCTGGGCGTAGGCCTTCACGTTGGAGATGCTGGGCACCGTCTCGGCCAGACCGGTCAGGTACACCTTGGCTTCGTCGGCACTGGGGAACACTCCGTCCGAGATGACCGCATCCAGCAGGGTCACAAAGTCGGTGGTCTGGTCGTTGGTGAACAGCCGCAGCATCTCGCTCCAGATCTGCGCGTTCTGCCGGGTATAGAACATTTCCGGCTTGATGATCTCCACCAGGTCGGTCAGGGTGTCGGGCTTGAGCAGCACCGCGCCCAGCACGCTCTGCTCCGCCTGCATGTTGAACGGCTGGTTGATGCCCACGCTCTCCAGATTCAGTTCGTTGTTATAATGTCGTTCGTTCGGCATGGTCGTTCATCCTTCTGTCAATTCCCGTAAAGCCAAAAAGCGCCCCCTGCTGTGAGGGGGCGCAGATTGGCAGAAAAATCAGGCCTGTTCCACTTCCACCTGGATCTTGAAGGAAGCCACAACGCCCACATGCAGGCGCACCTTGCCGTTGAACACACCGGCATCCTTGATGTCGCGGGTCTCCATCTCGATCTTCTTCTTGTCGATGGGAGCACCGGCCAGCTGTGCCAGAGCCTCGGCCACTTCCTTGCCGGTGACCTTGCCGTGCAGACGACCGGAGGCACCGCCCTTGGCCTTGATGGTCACGGTCTTGCCTTCGATCTTGGCGGCCAGTGCCTTGGCAGCGGCCACATTCTCAGCTTCATGGAAATCGGCTGCGGCTTCTTTGCCGCGGGCCACGTTCACAGCGCTGGCATCGGCCACAGCCGCCAGCTTGCGCGGGAACAGGTAGTTGCGGGCGTAGCCGTCGGACACCTCATGGATCTCGTCCTTTTTGCCAATGCCCTTGATATCCTGCTTGAGAATCACTTTCATGTTTATCCCTCACTTTTCACCGGAACCCCGGTGCCGTTCTTATGTTTATAGTATAGCGCATTTGTCGGCTTTGAGCAAGAGGGGCAGCCAACCATTTAAAATGGTCTCCGCTTCGCTCTGACCATATTCATCGGAAGTTTATGATTTATTTCGTGTTTGTCGCAGCCTGCGGGCTGCTCCAAACACCCTTTCACGCAAGGAGCTGCTGCCGTTGATAACTTCTCCCTGCAAAAAGTTGTGCAGAATGTTTTCTCTCCGGCCCCTCTTGTGAAAAATGCACTTCCGGAACGCCCGCAGGCGTTCCGGAAGTGCAAAAATCCAATTTATTTCCGCTATTTCTGGCCAGAGCACACGCGGCGGCCATTCTAAACGGTCAGGCTTTTACGCCAGTTCCTTCTGCACCACATCGAGTGCCGCCTCGATGACCTTGTCCATGTCGTAGTACTTGTATTCGCCTAGGCGGCCGCCGAAGATCACACCCGGCTCGGCGTCGGCCAGCTGCTTGTATTCGGCGTACAGAGCACCGTTCTTGGCGTCGTTGACCGGGTAGTACGGCTCGTCGCCCTTGTTCCACTCGGCGCTGTATTCACGGCTGATGACCGTTTTGGGCTGGGTGCCGAACTCGAAGTGCTTGTGCTCGATGATGCGGGTGTAGGGGGTCTCGGCATCGGTGTAGTTCACCACGGCGTTGCCCTGATAGTTGTCGGTGTCCAGCACCTCGGTCTCAAAGCGGACGCTGCGGTACTGCAAAGCCCCCAGACGGTAGCCAAAGTAGGCATCCACCGGACCGGTGTACACCACCTTGTCGGCCAGCGCGTTCAGCGCCTCACGGTCAGCCAGATAGTCCACATTCAGGCGCACCTCGGTGCCCTCCAGCATGTTTTCCACCATGGCGGTGTAGCCGCCGTTGGGGATGCCCTGATACAGGGCGTTGAAATAGTTGTTGTCGTAGGTAAAACGCACCGGCAGACGCTTGATGATAAAGGCCGGCAGCTCGGTGCAGGGGCGGCCCCACTGCTTGCCGGTGTAGCCCTTGATGAGCTTTTCGTAGATGTCGGTGCCCACCAGACTGATGGCCTGCTCTTCCAGATTCTGCGGGTCGGTGATGCCTGCCTCCGCCTTCTGCTGCTCGATCCTGGCCTTTGCCTCGGCGGGGGTCACCACACCCCACATCTTGTTGAAGGTGTTCATGTTGAAGGGCAGATTGTAGATCTCGCCATGGTAGTTGGCCACCGGGCTGTTGGTGTAGCGGTTGAACTCCGCAAACTGGTTCACATACTGCCACACGGTCTTGTTGTTGGTGTGGAAGATGTGGGCACCGTAGCGGTGCACATTGATGCCCTCCACCGGCTCGGTGTAGATGTTGCCCGCAATGTGGCTGCGCTTGTCGATGACAAGGCACTTCTTGCCGGCCTTCTTTGCCTCGTGGGCAAACACGGCACCATACAGGCCCGCACCGACGATCAGGTAATCATACTGTTTCATGGGAAGAACCTCTCACTCTCATTTTTCTTCGGCACCGCTCTTTTTCTGGGATGCCCAGTAGTTGTCAATGGCCGTCTCGATGCGGGAGCGGGCCGCCTCCGGGGTGATGTGCTTGAGCTGTGCCGCTGCCATGGTCTGGTGGCCGCCGCCGCCCAGTGCTTCCATGATCACCTGCACGTTCACGGCACCCAGGCTGCGGGCCGAGATGTTCACCCCGGTGCCCACCTGCACCGCCACAAAGCTGGCGTCCACGCCCTGGATGCGCAGCAGGTCGTTGGCGGCTTGCGCAATGGCCACACGGGCCTCCGGGGCGATCTCGCCGCCCACCGAGATGGCGCAGTTCTTGTACATCCGTGCCCGCTCCACCAGTTCGGCCTTGGCCGCATATTCCACCATGGTCACGTCAAACAGCTGACGCACCCGCTCCGTCTCGGCACCGTAACGGCGCAGGGCCGCAGCGGCTTCAAAGGTACGCACGCCGGTGTGCAGGGTAAAGTCCTGCGTGTCCAGCAGGATGCCGGAGAGCAGGCCCTCGGCTTCCACCCGGTTGGGCTTGTCGTCGCGGTCGCCCACATACTGCAAAAGCTCGGTGACCAGCTCACTGGCCGAGGAGGAATAGGGCTCATGGCAGACCAGATCCGGGTTCTGGATGTAGCCCACACCCTTGCGGTGGTGGTCGATGACAGCCACCTTGCCGCATTTTTCCAGGATCTCCTTGCTTTCCACAAGGCCCACCTGGTATGTATCCACCACCACGCACAGGGTGCGCTTGGAGATGATGGGCAGTGCGTCCTTCGGGTCGATGAAGTCATCCTTCTGGCCTGCCCTGCACAGCGCGTCGATCAGGCTGCCCGCCAGCGTGGCGTCCCGCTTCACGGCGATCACCGCCGGGACGTCGCAGATCTTGCAGATGCGCAATACGCCCTCGGCGGCACCAATGGCGTCCAGATCGCTCATGCGGTGGCCCATGATGACCACATGGTCCGCTTCCTTGATGAGTTTGACCAGCTGGTCGGCCACGATGCGGCTGCGCACCTTGCTGCGCTTTTCTACGCCATGGCTCACGCCGCCGTAAAAGGTAAAGCCGTCCGGCGTCATCTCGGCGGCCTGATCACCGCCGCGCCCCTGCGCCATGTCCAGCGCCTGCACAGCCATGTCCTGCGCTTCCCGCAGGGTCTTGGCCCCGCGGCCGATGCCGATGGACAGTGACAGGTTCACACTGGGGTCCAGCGCACGGATCTTGTCCAGCACGTCATAGCCGCGCTTGGCAAACTGCTCCATCTGGCGTTCTTCCACCACGGCGATGTAACGGCCGCTGGCCACCCGGCGCAGAAAACCGCTGCCCCGGCCGATCATATCTTCCAGGATGCGGTTGATGCCCTCCAGCAGGCGGGCGCGCTCACTGTCCAGCATGTCGCCGAACACATCGTCATAGCCGTCCACCAGAAACACCAGATAGCCCGGGCGGCTGGCCTTATACTCCGCTTCGATCCTGCGCAGGGCGGTCTCCTCGTTCAGCACCAGCAGGGTCATGCACTCGGCCCCGCCGGGCACCGTGGAGCTGTGCACGCTCCAGAAGCCGTCCGCCAGCGTCAGCAGCTGGCCCTGCTGGGTGCGGCACTGCTGCAGGTCCAGCCCGGGCAGTACCTTCTGCACCCGGCTGGTCAGCATATCCTGCCCGCCCAGCAGACGGGCACGGAACTGCTCGTTGTACCACAGCACCGTTTCGCCGGACAGCAGAGCCGTCGGCTGTGAGAGCTGCTCCAGACTGAATTTTGTTTTGGATTTTTCAAAGTTGTCGCCGCGCACCCAGCGGGACAGCCAGCGGCGCAGCTGGTAGCGGAACGCCGCCATGCAGATGCCCCACGCCACCACCAGTGCCAGCAGCACCGGCCAGATGCTGGGCCGCTGGATCAGCAGGACCAGCGTGAGCAGGGCGCAAAGCACCGCCAGCGCTGCGGTCAGCATCTCCATGGTCCATCTCGGTTTCTGTTTCATCTGCTTTTCTGCCTCCCGGTCATATGCTGTGCCGCCCGGCGGCGCGCCCTGCTCATACCTCCATCAGGATGGGCAGGATCATGGGGCTGCGCTTGGTGCGCCGGTAAATATAGCTGCTCAACGCCTCCCGCACGCGGGTCTTGACGCTGTTCCAGTCGCGCACATGCTCGTCCACGCAGCGTTCCAGTGCGTTTTCCACGATGCTCTGGGCACCGTCCATCAGGCTCTCGTTCTCGCGCACATACACGAAGCCGCGGCTCACGAGGTCCGGCCCGGCCAGCACCTTGCCGGTCTTACTGTCCACCGTGGCCACGATGATCACCAGGCCGTCCTCGGACAGGTGCTTGCGGTCCCGCAGGACCACGTTGCCCACGTCGCCCACGCCCAGGCCGTCCACCATGACGGCACCGGCGGTGACCGGCTCGCCCAGCTTCATCTCGTCCTGGCTGAGGATCACGTTGGAACCATTCTCCGCGATCAGGATGTTGCTGGTGGGGATCCCCAGACTGGCCGCCGTGAGGGCGTGCTTTTTCAGCTGCTTGTACTCGCCGTGCACCGGCAGGAAATATTTGGGCTTGGTCAGAGTGAGCATCAGTTTCTGCTCCTCCTGGCAGGCGTGGCCGGACACATGCACGTCGTACATGCTCTCGTAGATGACCTCTGCGCCCAGCAGCAGCAGACCGTTCACGATCTTGGTCACGCTCTTTTCGTTGCCGGGGATGGGGTTGGCGGAGATGATGATGAAGTCGCCGGGGCCCACACGCACCTGACGGTGGCTGCAGGAGGCCATACGGCTCAGCGCGCTCAGGGGCTCGCCCTGACTGCCGGTGGTCACCAGCACCACCTGCTCCGGCGGGTACTGGTTCAGCTCGTCCACGCTGATCAGAGTCCCCTCCGGGATGTGCATATAGCCCAGCTCCTGCGCCATGGCGGTGTTGTTGACCATGCTGCGGCCGCTGAAGGCCACCTTGCGGCCATCCTCCACAGCCAGATCGATGATCTGCTGCACGCGGTAGATGTTGGACGCAAAGGTCGCAATGATGATGCGCTTATTGCGGGCGCGGGCAAACAGGCTGCGCACACCGGCAGCCACCTTCTGCTCGGTGGCGGTAAAGCCCGGGCGCTCCGCGTTGGTGGAGTCGCTCAGCAAGGCCAGCACACCGCGCTGGCCATACTCGGCCAGGGTGGACAGGTCGGTCACACCGCAGGCCAGCGGGGTGTAGTCGATCTTGAAGTCGCCGGTCTGGATGATGGTGCCGGCGGGGCTGTCGATGGCAAAGGCCACGGCATCCGGGATGGAGTGGTTCACATGGATGGGCTCCACGGTGAAGCAGCCCAGCTTGATCTTCTGCTTGGGGGTGATCTCCACAAACTTGGTCTTGCCGGCCAGGCCGAACTCTTCCAGCTTGTTCCGGATCAGGCCGCAGGTCAGGCGGGTGCCGTAGATGGGCAGGTCGAACTTCTGCAGCAGATACGGGATGCTGCCGATGTGGTCCTCGTGGCCGTGGGTGATGAGCAGGCCCTTGATGCGGTCCTTGTTCTGCACCACAAAGGTAAAGTCCGGGATCACCATGTCCACGCCGTACATCTCGCTGTCCGGGAACACCAGACCGCAGTCTACGATGATCATGTCCCCGTTGCACTCATACACGGTCATGTTCTTGCCCACTTCGCCCAGACCGCCCAGCGGGTAGATGTGGATGGGCGTTGCAGCCTCCTTGGGCTGCTGCGGGCGGCGGGGACGGCGGTTGTAGTAGGGCCGCCGGGTGGTGCGGGGGCGCTTTTCCCCGGCCGCTGCCGGGGCTGCGGCTGCGTTCTGCTTTGCGCGGGCAGCCGGGACCGTGTTTTCTTTTTCTTTCGTCTGAGCCATTCTTGACCTCCAAAAATAATGGCGGCGCGGACCGTCTCCACAAGGGAGACAGCCGTGCGCTGCATGGGGAAGCACCGGATCTTTGCATCGGCTTCCGTTGGATGCACCGTATAGAATTGTCCTGTCAGCGTGCTTTTGGCACCGCTGGTCGTTCCACAAGAATCCCTCAGCCCGTACAGTCCATCTGTTCGATGCGACCGCGGCTTTTCTGCAGGAACGTCTGAGCGCACGCCTTCGGTGCGCCCCTATACGCATTTTGTTACGCTTAGTATAGTATTTCGCACCGGTTTTGTCAATTCCAAGGTTTGGCAAAGGGTGCCGTCTTTATGCATTGCCCCTTGACATCCCGGCCAAAATAGCGCTAAATAGAGATACTACTTTATAAAGGAGAACCCGCATGAAGCAGGTCGAAGTATACACCGACGGTGCCTGCAGCGGCAACCCCGGCCCGGGCGGCTGGGGAGCTGTGCTGCGCTACCGTTTCAACGGCAAAGTTTACGAAAAGGAATTGAGCGGCGGCGACGCCAGCACCACCAACAACCGCATGGAGCTCACTGCTTTCATCGAGGCCCTGCGCCAGCTCAAGGAGCCCTGCGAGGTGCGCTACTGCTCCGACAGCCAATATGTCATCAACGGGCTGCAGAAGGGCTGGGCCAAAGGCTGGAAGCGCCGCGGCTGGAAGAAATCGGACGGCTCTCCTGCCCTGAACCCGGACCTCTGGGCGCAGGCGCTGGAGCAGGAAGCAAGACACACCATCACATACGTCTGGGTCAAGGGCCACGCAGGCCATCCGGAAAACGAACGCTGCGACCAGCTGGCCGTAGCTCAAAGCAAAGCACACGGCGGGAGGCAGGGAACATGAACGACACATTTTTGCCCGGCAGCGGGTTTGACACCTACGAGAGCCAGGACAAGGTCCTGATGCAGATGGACGGCAGCACCGAGGCAGCCGTGGCGGTGCGCATCCTGCAGCAGCAGGGGTTTGCCGTGGTGGGTGCCGTGGTGCGCCTTGCCCCGGAGCAGGCCGAAGCCGCACAGAGCGCCAAAAAAGCCGCCGAGGCGCTGGGTATCGAGTGCATCCTGCTGAACGCCGAAGCGCTGGCCCAGCAGCCGGGAGCCGCCGGGGCCTGGCCGCAGTTCGCCGCCCTGCTCACCGCCGCCGACAAGCTGGGCATCCAGTACATCGGCAGCAGCCGCCGCGCCCGGCTGGAGGTGGGCACCGACGGCGTGCACACCGTGCTGCCCCCGGTGGACGCTGCCCGCGATGACAGCACCGCACTGGCCGCCCTGCCGCAGGAGACGCTGGCCCGTCTGCTGCTGCCTCTGGGCGAATTCGACGCCGGAGATCTGGCTGAGCTGGCGCAGGAGCTCCAGTTGTAAGACAACTTTTTTCATAGCTCCCCGTTCCGGGACGCAAAAAAGGCACCGCTTCTGCGGTGCCTTTTGTTGTGGATAAAGGTTTCGTGCCTCAGTCGTTCTGGGGGTGCACGATGTCACGCCAGTCCAGATCGCCGCGCTCCAGGCCGTGGATCAGCACCTCGGCAGTGGCGATGTTGGTGGCCATGGGGATGTTGTGCACATCGCACAGGCGCAGCAGAGTCATCTCGTTGGGCTCGCTGGGCTTTGCATTGATGGGGTCGCGGAAAAACAACAGCAGGTCGATCTCATTGCAGGCAATGCGGGACGCGATCTGCTGGTCGCCGCCCTGCACACCGGCCAGAAAACGTTGCACCTGCAGGCCCGTCGCCTCGGCGATGAGCTTGCCGGTTGTGCCGGTCGCCACCAACTTATGCTGGCTCAGGATACGGCAGTACGCCGTACAAAACTGAACCATCAACTCCTTTTTGGAGTCATGCGCAATCAGTGCAATCGTCATCTGTTATCTCTCCTCTGTCGTGTCATTTGCGGAAATTTCCCTTTGTACAAAATGATATCACAAAATCCAATCATTTACAACCAGTTTTTATACAGAATATTCAATTTTGTCTTAAATTTTCAGAGTGTGCACCGCAAAACGACGTTAGTCTGCACTTCCCTGCTCCGGCTGTGTCTCATCCTGTGCGGCACCGGCAGTGTCCGTGGTATCGGCCGCGCCGGTCGTGTCATCCGAAGGATCCGCGCTCAGAGCAGGGTTCACATAGGGATCCACCTCCAGCGTGCCATCCTTCATGGCAAAGTAGGCATTGGCGATGTCCACCACCAGATCACCGGTGCGGGCACCGTAGCCGCCGTACTCCACCGTGATGCCGATAGCGATCTCCGGGTCGTCGGCCGGCAGGTAGGCGATCATCATCGCGTTCAGGTAGTGCTTGCCGGGGGCGTAGGTCTCACTGCGCTGGGGGGTGCCGGTCTTGCAGGCAATGGCGATCGGGTAGCTGGAGATCTTGCCGGTGATGGTACTGGGCACCAGTTTCATGCCCTGCCGCACCAGAGCAAAGGTGGTGCCGTTGTCCTCCACCACATCCATCACTTCGGGCTGGGTCTCATGGATCACCTCGCCGGTATTCGTGTCGAGGATGGCCTTGACGAAGTGGGTACGGTAGCGCACACCGTTGTTGGCCAGTGTAGCCGCATAAGTGGCCAGCTGAATGGGGGTGACCACCGTATTGCCCTGACCGATGGCCGCCTGAATGTCCAGTGAGGTGTAGTAGTTGCTGTCGTTCTTGGTGGTCAGACGGCCCAGGCTCTCGCTCACCTCCACGCCGGTGCGCTGAGCCAGACCCAGCTTGTAGGCATAGGCGTCGTAGACGTCACTGGTCAGGCGGCGGCCCACATCGTAGAAGAAGATGTTGCAGCTCCACTTGATGGCATCCACCACGCTGATGTTGCCGCTGTGGCCGTGCTGGGTGCAGCGGGGACGGTAGTCCTTGTAATAGGTATACACGCCCGTGCAGTTCACGGTGGAATACTGGTTGATCAGGCCGCTGTCCAGCGCGGCCACGGCCACGGCCGGCTTAAAGGTGGAGCCGGGCGTGTACAGACCCTGCAGGCTGCGGTTGAACAGCGGCAGGCTGGGGTCGGCACTGTATTCGTCGTACTGAGTGGCATACAGGTTCTGGTCAAAGCTGGGGTAGTTGGAGGCCGCCAGCACGCCGCCATTCTTCACATCAATGACCACCGCCGCACAGGCTGCCGCTTTCATGTTGCCGGTGTTGTAGGTGCGGTTGATCATGTCAATGTTGTTGGCCAATGCCTTGTTCACCGCCCGCTGGAAGTCGCTGTTGATGGTCAGCTGCACCGTGTGGCCCGGTTCCGGCACAGTGGTGAGCTGTGTGTTCACGATCACACCGTCGGAATTGCGGGTGATGGTCTCCACACCGTCCTTGCCGCGCAGTTCATCCTCATAGGCCGATTCCAGGCCCGAGATGCCCAGCACATCGTTCATGTTGTAGCCCTTGTCCCGCAGGGGGTAGGTCACCTGGCCGTTCTCGTCGGTCACCTTCCACTTTTCGGCGGTGATCTTGCCCACACGGCCCAGCACCGCCGGGACGATATCGCCCTGCTCGTAGCTGCGGGTGCTGGTCTGCACGATTTCCACGCCGGGCAGCGACAGGCTGTTCTCCTTGATGGTGGCCACGGTCACGTCGCTGACGTTTTCCGCCATCACAAAGTTGTTCACGTTGGAAAATGCCTGCAGTTCCATCTCGTAGTGGATGCCGGCCAGGGTGCGCTGCCAGCGCAGCGGCAGATCCTGCAGGTTGTTTTTCTCCACCAGCATTTCCATCACGTCGTTGGCGGTGGCATACTGCTGCAGGCCCAGGTTCTCCTTCATCGTGGTCAGCTGCCGCTGGTCGCCGCTGCTGTCGTCCCGGGCTGTAAAGGTATAGTTGCCCGCCGCGTCCGGCTGGCTGATGAGCAGGGTATCAGTCCAGCTTTCGCCGTTTTTCTCAAACAGCTCCACCAACCGCTGCAGCAGGCTGTCCAGATCCTCGTCACCCATCTGCAGCTTGTTGAGCACCACGTTGTAGCTGGTGGTCGTGGTGGCAATGCGCTTGCCGGTGCTGTCCACGATGTCGCCGCGGGCAGCGGTGACCGTAAAGTTATAGTCCGTCGTGTTGGTGGCCTGGGACTTGTACTCGTCGCCGTTGACCAGCTGCAGAAAGATCAGCCGCAGGGCGTACAGGCCCATGACCAGTGCCGCCACAGCGATCAGCAGCACCATGCGCCGCATGACGGTCTTGCGTTCGTTTTGGTTCATCCGTAGTTCCTCCGGCGGTCAGACCACGCCGTTGTCGATCTTGAACTTGTTGTAAATGTGCCGCACGATGGCAAACTCCACCAGCGACGCCGGAATGGTAAGGGCCGCCGAGGGCAGCACGAACCACAGGTAGCGCTGTGCCGAGCCGCTGTAGCCGGGCATTCGGTAAAAGAACAGCCAGTCGCAGGAGAGCACCAGCAAAGCCGCTGCGGCCGAGATGACCGCAAAGTTGCCCGGAGCGCTCTGCAGGTACAGCTGCACCAGCACGCCCACGGCAAAGCAGAGCAGCAGCATTTCCAGTGCCAGCATGCCCACGGTGCGCCCGGCGGTGTAATCCCACAGCAGGCCGCACACCATGCCGAACAGTGCTCCGGCAAATTCGCCCTCACACACCGACACGGCCAGACAGAGCGGCAGCAGCAGCAGCGGCTTTGCCTGACCCAGCTGGAACAGCCCCGGCGTGGTCTGCAGCGCCGCACACACAAACAGGCCCAGCACATAGCAGCACCACTTCAGGATCTGGCTGCGGCTGCGCTTGCGGCGAGATTCCATACATCTGCCTCCTTAATATTCGGTAACGATGAACACATGCTTGACCGTGCGCGGGTCGGCACCCGGCAGGATGACCGCACTGGAGGACTTGCCGCTCTGCTCCGGCACCACTTCCTGCACAGTGCCCACCAGCAGGTTTGCCGGGAACACCCCGCCCAGACCGGTGGTGATCACCTGATCGCCCTTGCGGGCCTCGGTGGCGCGATCCAGATTGGTCAGCACGCACTGACCGTCGGCGGCATAGTCGGCGCTGCCGGTGATGATGCCGTTTTCCCGCGTGCGGGAGATCACGCCCGCTGCGTTGAAGCTGGGGTGCAGGATGGTCATCACCTTGCAGCTGGTGGCGTCCACTTCCACCACCACGCCCAGCAGATAGCCCCGGTCACTGATGATGGCATCGTTCACCGCCACGCCGTCCGTGCTGCCCTGATCCAGCGTAAAACCGCCAAATTCATCCAGCGGGTCACGGCCGATGACAAAGGCCGACACATAGCTCGCCTCCGAATTTGTGTCCTGGATGCGTGCCAGTGCCTTGTAGGCGTCGTTCTCGGCCTTGATGCGGTCGTAGTCCACCATCTGCTGGCGCAGCTCTGCATTTTCGGCTTCCAGCTGCTCGTTCCGGTCCATCACATCGTCGATGCTGGTGTATTTTTCCCACACCGAGGCCGCACCGCCGCTGAGGGCCGACGTGACCTTCTGGAGGGGGGTGAGCACCACGCTCAGCAGCTCCTGCGGGGCTGCCGTCAGGCGGCCGTTGGCACCGGCATACGCCATGATGCCCACCAGGAACACCGCCACGATGACCAGGATCTTGAATTTCCAGGTGTCAAAAAAATCTTTCAAAGGGTCTGTCCTCCCATTCGGAGCAAACCTGCGCGTTCACAAAAAAAGCGCGGACAGCCGTGCCATCCGCGCAAGGGTCCTGTTTGCAGCGGAAAACAGCGCAGGTGCAACGTCAATAGCTTTTCCGCAAGAGATCCGGCAGCCCGCTTCCGGGCCGCTGATTACATATGACCGCCGTCGGTGTCCAGCACGTCGTGCAGCACATCCACATGATCCAGCACTGCACCGGCACCCTTGGCCACACAGTCCAGCGGGTCCTCGGCAACATGCACGTCAATGCCGGTCTCGCTCTGGATCAGCTGATCCAGACCGCGCAGCAGGGCACCGCCGCCGGTCAGGGTGATGCCGCGGTCGATGATATCGGCGCTCAGTTCCGGCGGGGTACGCTCCAGCGTCTCCTTGATGGCGCTGGTGATCTTCTCCAGGCACTCCAGCAGGGCGGCACGCACGTCCTCAGAGTGCACCACGATGTTCTTGGGCAGGCCGTCCACTAGGTTGCGGCCCTTGATCTCCATGGTCAGCTCCGGGTCCAGAACGTAGGCGGAACCGATCTCGATCTTGATCTGCTCGGCGGTACGCTCACCGATGAGCAGGTTGTACTTGCGCTTGATAAAGGCGATGATGGCCTGATCGAACATGTCACCGGCCATGCGCACACTGCGGGAGGCCACGATGCCGCCCAGCGAGATCACGGCGATCTCGGCCGTGCCGCCGCCGATGTCCACGATCATGCTGCCGGTGGGCTCGCTGATGGGCAGGCCCGCACCGATGGCAGCGGCCATGGGCTCCTCGATCACCGACACCTGACGGGCACCAGCCTTCAGGGTAGCTTCCCGCACGGCGCGGCGCTCCACCTCGGTCACGCCGGAGGGAATGCAGATGACCACGCGGGGGCGGGAGAACATGCTGTTGCCGCAGGCCTTCTTCAGGAAGTTCTCCAGCATATTGGTGGTGATGTCAAAATCGGCAATGACGCCGTCCTTCAGGGGGCGCACTGCCACGATGCTGCCGGGGGTACGGCCGATGACGGCCTTTGCCTCGCCGCCCACACAGCGCACCTCGTCGGTCTTGGTGTCCACAGCCACCACCGACGGCTCCCGCATGATGATGCCCTTGCCCTTCATATAGACCAGAGTATTGGCGGTACCCAGGTCAATGCCAACGTCCTTCGACAGAAAACCCATTGTAAAGTCTCTCCTTCATCGTTTCCAGTAGATCTATCCCATAGCGTCTGACGGCCGTTTTGCGCCGTCCTTCGCAGAATAACACGGTTATATTATAGCCCCAAGCTGCTGTTTTCTCAAGCGTTTCCGTTCGTTTTCTTACATTTTTCCATTTTTCTCACACAAAACGCTCTACCAGCTGTACAGTACGGCTGACCGGCAGGCCCATAATGGTGTAATAATCGCCCTCGATGCGGTCCAGCCAGAGGGCTGCCCGGCCCTGGATGGCATAGGCACCGGCCTTGTCGTAGGGCTCCTTTGTGGAAGCATAGAAGTCGATCTCCTCCTCGCTCAGCGGGAAGAAGGTCACCTTGCAGCTGTCCACAAAGCTCTCGGTGCGGCCGCCGCGGCTCACGCACACACCGGTGTGCACCTGATGGGCGGCACCGGACAGGGCCCGCAGCATCCGTTTTGCGTCCTCCACGCCGTGGGGCTTGCCGAACACTTCCCCGTTCACGTCCACCACCGTGTCGCAGCCGATGACCACGGCGTCCGGGTGGTCCTTTGCCACCGCCAGGCACTTGCCCCGGGCCAGCTGTTCCACCAGATGGGCCGGGGTGTCGGCGGTCACGGTGCTCTCGTCAAAGTCGCTGACACAGACCGTGAAGTCGGTCGTATACAGGGAAAGCAGTTCCCGGCGGCGCGGGCTGCCGGAGGCTAAGATCAGTTCCATATCGCGTTCCTTTTCTCTCATTTGCCGGTGGAGCCAAAACCGCCCGCGCCGCGGGTGGTGTCGCCCAGCTCCTGCACCGGCACAAAGGCTGCCGTGTACACCGGGGCGATGCACAGCTGTGCCACCCGCTCCCCGGGCTGGATGGTGTAGGCCTCCTTGCCCAGGTTGATCATGGGCACCTTCAGCTCGCCGCGGTAGTCACTGTCCACCACGCCCACACCGTTGGCCATGCACAGGCCGTGCTTGATGGACAGGCCGCTGCGGGCATACACCAGCGCCACACTGTGGGCACCGGGCAGCTCAATGGCAAGGCCGGTGGGCACCAGCACCCGCTCCATGGGCTGTACGGTCAGCGGCTCATCCAGCACGGCGCACAGGTCGGCGGCGGCAGAGCCGGGGGTCGCATAGGCGGGCACCTTTGCCCGCGCATCCAGAACTTTATAGTTTACGGTGATCGGTTCCATAGTATACCTCGTTTATTTTGTCATTCCTCGATCCAGCTCACCCTTCGGGAGAGCTCCGACATTGCACCGCCGCAGGCGGACAAGGCCAGTGAGAGGGTCAATTGGTCCCCTTGAAATACAGTCCGCGGGTGAAATCTCCTTCAAAAGGCGCATGGGTGCGGATCATATCCAGAATTGCGGCGACTTCCTCGCGAGTCTCCAGCGTGAAATAGGCCACGCCGTAGTCCACGGCCAGCGCACCGGGCTTGTCGCCCATGTAGATGGGCACCGGGTTGTAGATGGTGCGCATGCCCAGGCTGCACCGCACCGGGAACTTTTTGGCCTTGCGGTCGGTCAGCGTGCCGGTCTTGTCGCAGTGGGCGCAGTCGTGGATGTTTTGCAGCGGGCAGGCTCGGGTGAGCATCAGCGGCATGTGGCCGTAGACCATCACGCCCGTGGGCACCGGCTTGCCGTCCCGCACCGGGGCAATGGACGCGATGTCACTGTCCTTGACCTCGGGCAGGATGAGCAGGCTGTTCAGTCCCTGCTCCGCATAGAACTGCGCTGCTGCGTTGTTTGTGATGTTCAGGCCAAAACCGCCGGACAGCGGCAGGCCCCGGCACAGCTGCAGGTGGGCGATGTTGCTTGCCTCGTACCCGGCAAAGCCTGCATCCTGGGTGGCCGCAATGCGGCGGGCGGTGTCCTGCTCCAGTGCGCCGAACATGGCCCGGGGCAGCTCCAGAATGATCTTGCTGCGCCACTCGCGGGGCACCCGGTCGGCCTGTGCAATGGGCAGGATGAGATACTCCACTCCGCTCAGAGCCTGTTCCGGCACCTGATCCCAGCGCTCGAACCGGGCACGCAGGGTGCGGTGCGGCGGCAGGGTGCGCTGCGGCAGGGCAGGCACATGCTCCTCGGTAGTGGGCCAGGGGCGCAGCACTTCCCGCTTTTTGAGCAGGGCGTCCAGCGCTTCCCGGCGCAGCTCATTCACCGTGCTGCCGGGCACGAACCACGGCCCGCCGTCCATCTCCACGGCGATGTCCGCCGCTTCAAAGGGGGTGCCGCCGGTCTTGGCCAGACTGCGGCGCAGGCTCTCGGTGGGATCGGTGCGGGCGGGCTGCGGCTCAAAATCGCCGTAGGCAAACGCTTTATTGCCGTCCACATCGGTCACGGTGAGCTTCTCGCCGCCCTCTTCGATCTCCAGACGCATGGTCACCGACACCCGGGAGCGCTCCCGACGGTAGAGCTCCCGCAGCATAGGCAGGGTCTTTTTGGTCAGCTCGGCGTCCGCTTCGCTGCGCACGCCGAACATGGTGCCGTCGATTTTTCCGTTCAGATAGCCGGAGGTGAAGCCGGAGCGGCTGAAGGCGTTCTTCAGCAGGTCGCGGTCGTAGGCGCGGCCCTCGCGGCCCGCCAGACAGGCGCTGACCGCCGCCGCCACATATTCCGGCGTGCGCAGACGGCCCTCGATCTTGGCCGAGGCCACCCCCAGCGCCTGCAGCTTGTCCAACTGGTCGATGACCGAGTTGTCCTTCAGCGAGAGATGATGCAGGCGGCCCGGCTTGCCTTCCGGCAGGGTGTTGGCCTCAAAAGGCAGGCGGCAGGGCCCGGCGCAGGAGCCGCGGTTGCCGCTGCGCCCGCCCAGAAAGGCCGACATATAACACTGGCCGCTCATGCTCATGCACAGCGCACCGTGCACGAAGCACTCGGTCTCGATGCCGCAGTGCTTGGTGATGTGCTCCACCTCCGGCAGGCTCAGTTCACGGGCCAACACTACGCGGGTAAAGCCCAGCTCCTTCAGCTCCAGTGCGCCCTGCAGGGTGTGCACGCTCATCTGGGTGGAGCCGTGGCGCGGCAGCTGCGGGGCGATCTTCCCGATCAGGGTGGCCACCGCCAGATCCTGGCAGATCACGGCATCGGCTCCGCTGGCAGCCACCGACCGGATGGCCTGTTCCAGGGCCGGCAGCTCGGTGCCGTACACGGTGGTGTTCAGCGCCACATGCACCGCCACGCCGCGGGCATGGCAGAACCGCACCGCCTCTTTCAGGCTGTCGGCGTCAAAATTGCCGGCTCCGGTGCGGGCATTGAAGCCCGAAAAGCCCAGGTAGACCGCATCCGCCCCGCTGAACACGGCGGCACGCAGCATTTCTTCACTGCCCACAGGGGCAAGGATCTCAATCTTCGACATAATTCTCCATTCCATTTATATAAGGTAGTATTCAGCCCTGTTTTTCGTCGGCGGCAGCCTGTTCTGCGGCAGCCTGCTCTGCCCGCTCCTCGCGGCGGCTTTCACGGCGGCGCTCCTTGGCCAGCTGTTCCCGCAGGGCAGCGGCTTCCCGGCGCAGCACTTCGTTCTCAGCCTTGGCCTTGTCCTCGGCCAGCTTGGCGCGGGCGGCATCTGCAATGTAGTCCTGGATCTGGCTGCGCATGTTCTCGGCGCTGCCGGTGCTCTTGCGGTACTCGTCCAGATAATCCATGGCGCAGAACACCGCCGCCTTGGTCACCGAGAGATTCTCGTTCTCGTCCAGCAGCTTTGTGATGTCCTCGTCCAGCTTTTTGGCCAGAGACTGAATGTATTTTTCCGAATCCGTCGTTGCAATGGCATACGGCGTCCCCGCAATGTTCACCCGTACTTTGTTGACCATGTGTCTTTTCCCCTTTTATCCGTTTCCGCCCGGCACGCGGGCGGTGTATTCCTGCTTTTCCCGGGACAGCGGCACCGTTTCCGGAATCGTTTTCCCATTCCGGCACGCACCGGGCGAGTTACCCGGCACATTTCTGGCCGAGTTACCCCCGCCGGATGCCCGCCTGCCCCGTATACTCTCTTTATTATAATATAAATAAGCATCAAGAAAAAGTGTATTTTTTGAATTTTCGGCATATTGGTCAGAAAGTTGGTTAAAAAAATGGCAGTTACGGAAAAAATCCATTGATTTCTTGCATTTGCCAAGTGTTCATATTATAATAACGTTGTTATGTTGACGGCACGCGGGGTAGAGGGAAAGCACCAGAGGCCGTACATTACGCAAGATTTTTAGCATTTTATGCACGAATGCGGATAGGAGTACAGTTATGACATCGAAAGAATTTGGCAAAATTCTTCAGGACAAGCTGACCAGCGAGTACGGCGTGGAGCTGAACGTTGCTTCCAAGCAGCAGATCTACCGTTCTCTTGCACTGATTTGCCGTCAGATGATGAGCGAGAACCACAAGAAGTTCCAGTCCAAAGCCATTGGCACCGGCACCAAGCAGGTGTATTACCTCTGCATGGAGTTCCTGATGGGCCGCAGCCTGAAGATGAGCCTGTTCAATCTGGGCCTCGACGAAGTGGCCAAGAAGGCGCTGGCCGATGCTGACATCACCCTGGACAGCATCTTTGAGGAAGAGCCCGATGCAGGCCTGGGCAACGGCGGTCTGGGCCGTCTGGCTGCCTGCTATCTGGACGGCATGGCCACCACCGACATCTGCGGCACCGGCTACTCCATCCTGTACGAGTACGGCATCTTCAAGCAGAAGATCGTGGACGGCTGGCAGCAGGAGCGCGCCGACAACTGGCTGCCCGGCGGTCAGGTGTGGCTGAAGAGCCACCCGGATCAGGCTGTGGAGATCCGCTTTGACGGCGAGATCCACGAGAACTGGGACAACGGCTTCCACTACATCCAGCACACCAACTACAACAGCGTCATGGCCGTTCCCTCCGACATGTATGTGCAGGGCTACGACGGCAAGGGCGTTGCCAAGCTGCGTCTGTGGCAGGCAAAGGCCCCCGATTTTGATATGTCCAGCTTCTCTCTGGGCAACTACAACACCGCTATGAGCAAGAACGCCAACGCTGAGCTCATCTCCAAAGTGCTGTACCCCAACGACAACCATGTGGAAGGCAAGATCCTGCGCCTGCGTCAGCAGTACTTCCTGTCTGCTGCCTCCATCGGCGACATCGTGCAAAACCACCTGTCCAGCTACGCCACGCTGGAGAACCTGCCCGACAAGGTGGCCATCCAGCTGAACGATACCCACCCCACCCTGGCCATCCCCGAGATGATGCGCATCCTGCTGGACGAGTGCGGCTTTGGCTGGGACAAAGCCTTCGACATCTGCCAGAAGGTGTTCTCCTACACCAACCACACCGTCATGGCCGAGGCTCTGGAGAAGTGGAACGTGGACATCTTCAAGATGACCCTGCCCCGCATCTACCAGATCGTGGTGGAGATGGACCGCCGCGCCCGCGAGGAGCTGGCAAAGGCCTTCCCCGGCGATCAGGGCAAGATCGACTACATGGCACTGATCGGCGACAATCAGGTGCGCATGGCCAACATCTGCGCCTACACCGCCAACAGCATCAACGGCGTGTCCAAGCTGCACAGCGAGATCATCAAGGACAGCGTATTCCACGACTACTACCTGTTCAAGCCCAAGGCTTTCAAGAACGTGACCAACGGCATTGCTTACCGCCGCTGGCTGCTGGCCTCCAACCCGGAGCTGTGCAAGCTGCTGGATAAGACCATCGGTGACGGCTACAAGCACGATGCTTCCGACCTGACCAAGCTGAACAAGTACGAGAACGACAAGACCGTGCTCAAGCGCCTGAACGAGATCAAGCTGGCCAACAAGAAGGAATTTGCCAACTACTTGTCCAAGAGCACCGGTCAGGTCATTGACCCGAACTCCATCTTTGACTGCCAGGTCAAGCGCATGCACGAGTACAAGCGTCAGCACTTGAACGCCCTGAACATCGCTGCCCAGTACCTGTACCTGAAGGAGAACCCCAACGCTGACTTCATCCCCAAGACCTACATCTTTGGTGCCAAGGCTGCCCCCGGCTACTACATGGCCAAGCAGATGATCCGCATGATCTGCAAGCTGGGCGACCTGATCAACAACGATCCCGCCGTGCGCGACAAGCTGCGCGTGGTGTATCTGGAAGAGTACTGCGTGTCCCTGAGCGAGCACCTGATGCCCGCTGCCGAGGTCTCTGAGCAGATCTCTCTGGCAGGCACCGAGGCTTCCGGTACCGGCAACATGAAGTTCATGCTGAACGGTGCCATCACGCTGGGCACTCTGGATGGTGCAAACGTGGAGATCGCCGATGCTGCCGGTAAGGAGAACGAGCTGATCTTCGGTATGCTGACCCCTGAGGTGAACAACCTGAAGCAGGTGGGCTACCACCCCAACGCCTTTATCATGGGCGACGATGTGGCCAACTACACCCTGAACTTCCTGGAGCGCGGTTGGAATGGCGAGAACTTCCACGAGGTGACCGAGAACCTGCGCACCAGCGACCCGTACATGGTCATGGCCGACTTCAAGGATTACCGCCGTGCACAGGCCGACCTGCAGAAGCTGTATGGCGACCGTGAGAAGTGGGCGCAGATGAGCCTGAAGAACACCGCCAACAGCGGCATCTTCAGCGCCGACCGCGCCGTGCTGGACTACGCACGCGACATCTGGCACGCTTCCACTGTGCCCATGGGCAAGTAAGAACCCTCTCCGTCATCTTCCCTGAACGTTTCCCTCTCTTGTAAAAAGCTCCCCCCTCGGGGGAGCTGGATGCCGAAGGCAGCCTGAGAGGGTTTGCTAAAAATCCAAAGCCCCGGCGGCGTTCTGGCCCGCCGGGGTTTTTTCGAGAAAGGACGACCCTGTTTTGCCTTGTCTGTTCAATAGCTACGACCCCTACTTCAAGCAGCCCTTTGGTGCCGTTCGGGCCGGGCAGACCGTGCACCTGACCCTCTGCATCCCGGAAGAGCTGGGCTATGTGGACCCCCATCTGGTGATCCAGAAGGAGGGCAAATACGACGTACCGGTGTATTACCGCATGAAGTTTGACGGTCAGACCCCCAAACAGAACCACTTTTCGGTGGATGTGACCCTGAACGATGTGGGCCTGTACTTCTATTACTTTGACCTGTATACCGACTTCCGCCGCATCGTGCGCGGGCCGGACAACTGCGGCGTGGTCAGCTGGCAGGAGGGCGAAAAATGGCAGATCACCGTGTATGAGGCAGACTTTCGCACCCCGGAGACCTTCAAGGGCAAGGTGTTCTACCAGATCTTCCCGGACCGCTTCTGCGAGGGTGTGGAGAACAAGCCCATGCCCTTCCCGGACCGACTGTATCAGGCCGACAAGCATGCCGAGCCCTTCTGGCAGCCCAACGAGACGGGCGGCCACCTGAACGAGGACTACTTCGGCGGTGACCTGAAGGGCATCCAGCTCAAGCTGCCCTACCTGCACGAGATGGGCGTGGATTACCTCTACCTGAACCCCATCTTCGAGGCCCACTCCAACCACCGTTACAACACCGCCGACTACCTCAACGTGGACCCGCTGCTGGGCACCAACGAGGACTTTGAGACCCTGTGCAAGGAAGCTGCCAAGTATGGCATCGGCATCGTGCTGGACGGCGTGTTCAGCCACACCGGTTCCGACAGCCGCTACTTCAACCGCGAGGGCCGCTACGGCGAGGGCGGCGCTTACCGCGACCCCAACTCCCCCTACCGCAGCTGGTACGACTTTGACCCTAAGTACAAGGGCGGCTACCGCAGCTGGTGGGGCTTCGAGACCCTGCCGGAAGTCAACGAGGAGACTCCCTCCTTTGTGGAGTTCATCACCGGCAAGGGCGGCGTCATCGACACCTGGCTGCGCCGGGGTGCGGCGGGTTTCCGTCTGGACGTGGCCGACGAGCTGCCGGACGCCTTCATTGAGAAGATCCGCGCCGCCGTCAAGCGGGTCAGCCCGGAAAAATTCCTGTTGGGCGAAGTGTGGGAGGACGCCACCACCAAGTATGGCTTCGGCCACCGCCGCACCTATCTGCTGGGCAAGGGGCTGGACAGCGTGATGAACTACCCCTTCAAGAACGCCGTGCTGGACTTTGTCAAGGGCAAGCCTGCCCAGCAGGCCATGAACGAGATCCTGTCCATCTGCGAACACTACCCTGCCCCGGCCCTGAACACGGCCCTGAACTTTTTGTCCACCCACGACACCGAGCGCGCCCTCACCGTCATTGCGGACGAACCCGCCAACGGCCGAGGCCGCGAGTGGCAGAGCGGCCGCAACGTGTCCGGCGAAGCCTACGAGGAAGGCATGCTGCGGCTGCGGATGGCCTATGCCATCATCTACACCCTGCCCGGTCTGCCCTGCCTGTACTACGGCGACGAGATCGGCATGCAGGGCTACCGTGACCCCTTCAACCGCGGGTACTACTGCTGGGACAGCCACGAAGAGCGGCTCAAGCCGGTGCTGGCGCAGCTGGCCCAGCTGCGTCACAGCTGCGAGGCCTTCCGCACCGGTGCGCTGCGGGTACTGCGGGCCGAGGGCGGCGTGCTGCACTACCAGCGTGTGGGAGCCACCGAGACCGCCGAGATCATCGTGAACCGCTCGGAGCACATCATCGTGGAGCCGCTGGCCAGCGGCAAACACACGGAGGTGAACCCCATGGGCTTTACCATCGTGGTGGAGGAAAACGGCCACAACCCCAACCACAGCTATTACGACATCCAGTAATGCCTGCAGGCTGTAACCATTTAAAATGCTCTCCGCTTGCGCTCTGAGCATCCTTAGCGGAATTTGATTTTGATCTGTAAGCTGGGAAGATCTGCGGATCTTCCCAGCTTACTTTTTCACAGTGAGGGGCGCAGCGGCAGACAGGCAGCATCTCGGGCACCCCCCTGCCGTGGGATTTCCGATTTTTCTTTGGCATTTTTGTCCAAACTTTGTTTTCTGTGCAACGTTCCAGCAAAAAGCCCTTGACCTTCCCCCAAGGGGATGCCCTATAATAGGGCCATAAGGAGGGAATTGCCCATGAACACCGCCCCATTTTTCTGGCTCATTGCCGCGGTCGGCTTTCTGGTGCTGGAGGGTTGTACCTTTAATATGACCTCCATCTGGTTTGCCATCGGCGCGGCCGCCGCGTTGATCAGCTGTCTGTTCACCGATCTGTTCCGGGTGCAGGCGCTGCTGTTCATCGTGGTGAGCGTGCTGTGCCTGCTGGCCTTCCGGCCGCTGGCCGCAAAGCTGCGCAAAGCCCCCACCGCCACCAACGGCGACCGCAACCTTGGCCGGGAGGCCACCGTGCTGACCCCCGTCACCGCCGAGGAGCCCGGCCGTGTCCGGCTGGACGGCGTGGACTGGAACGCCCGCTGCGTGACCCCCGGCGACATTCTGAACCCCGGCGACCACTGCCGCGTCACCGAGATCCACAGCACCCTGCTCCTGGTGGAGCCTATCCTGACCGAAAGCCGCAAGAGCTGATACACCCGGTATCCGCTCCCTCTCGTGAAAAAAGGAGTACATTATGATCCTGTTTTTTGTGATCCTCGCGCTGGTATTTGTTGTCCTTCTGGTGGTCATCACCAACATCGTCATCGTGCCGCAGTCCAAGGTCTACGTCATCGAGCGACTGGGCAGCTACTCCGACACCTGGTCTGCCGGCCTGCACGTCAAGATCCCGTTCATTGAGCGCATTGCCAAAAAGGTGAGCCTGAAGGAGCAGGTAGCCGACTTTCCTCCTCAGCCCGTCATCACCCGCGACAACGTGACCATGCAGATCGACACGGTGGTGTTCTTCCAGGTCATGGACGCAAAGCTGTACACCTACGGTGTCAACCAGCCCATTGCCGCCATCGAGAGCCTGTCCGCCACCACCCTGCGCAACATCATCGGTGAGATGGAACTGGACCACACCCTCACCAGCCGTGACGTCATCAACGGCAAGATCACGGCCATTCTGGACGAAGCCACCGACAAGTGGGGCATCAAGGTCAACCGCGTGGAAGTGAAGAACATCATTCCCCCGCGTGAGATCCAGGAAGCCATGGAAAAGCAGATGAAGGCCGAGCGCGAAAAGCGCGCCGTCATCCTGAAAGCCGACGGTGAAAAGCAGGCCGCCATCACCGCTGCCGAGGGCGAAAAGGAAGCCGCCATCCTCCGCGCCGACGCCGTCAAGCAGCAGCGCATCCTGGAGGCCGAGGGCGAGGCTCAGGCCATCCTGGCCGTGCAGAAGGCCAATGCCGACGCCATCCGTCTGCTGAACGAGGCCATGCCCACCGACAAGGTTCTGGCCATCCGCAGTCTGGAGGCACTGGCCAAGGTGGCCAACGGCAAGGCCACCAAGATCATCATCCCCTCGGAACTGCAGAATCTGGGCGGCGTGGTGCCCAGCATCAAGGAACTGCTGACCGACCCCAAGGACGCCGAGTAAGCTGACCCCAGAGCCGGGTGGACCGCCGTGTCTGCCCGGCTCTTTGCTTTGTGCATATTGCATCTGCCCCTGACCTGTGATACCATACAGGTAACCGAAACTTATAGATGGAGGAGCTTTTCCATGATCTACGATACCCTCAACAACCTGCCCAACTACCTGGGCGTCAGCGATAACCTGGACACCGTCATCGAGTACATCATGGCCCGGGATATCACCACCCTGCCCGCCGGGCGCACCCGCATCGACGGCGAAAAGGCTGTGGTCACCGTCAGCACCGTCACCCCGCAGAGCTCCGACAAGGCCCTGTTCCAGCGCCACGATGCCCACATCGTGCTGGAGACCGACCTGGAGGGCAGCGAACTGTTTGAGGTGAGCCTGGCCGAGCTGACTCCCACCAAGCCCACCGACGAAGCCGCCGACACCACTGTGGGCACCGCCGGCACCAGCATTGCCGGTATGCTGTGCGAGGGCCGTTTTGCCCTGTATCTGGCCGGGGAGCCCTACAAATCCGGCCTGAAGGCCCAGGGCTGCGGCAAGCTGAAAAAGGCCGTGTTCACCATTGAGCTGGACCCGGACGAGGAAGAAACGGAAGAATAACCGAAAGGAGATTTTCTGTATGGGGTTTTTTGCTGTACTGGCTGCAAGCCTGTTCTTCGTGTTCCTGTTCACCGTGTTCGGCGGCTATTCCCTGCTGCTGTGGTGCCAGCAGTCCCTGTGGATGATCGTACCGCCTGCACTGGTGCTGGCCGTGCTGATCTGGACTTTTCTGAAAATGGACGATAAGATCACTGCCCTGCAAAAGCGCGTGGACGAACTGGAAGCCGCGCAGAAAACCGCCGAAGAGTCCGAGAAATAAATACAACGCCGCCCTTACCGGAGAAGCTTTTCCGGCAGGGGCGGCGCACTTTTTATGCCTTACTTTTTATCCAGTGGGTCATCCAGCCCTTCAAACATCACCATGCCCAAGTTTGCAAGGCTTGCTCCCAGCGCAAAACCGACTGTTCCCAGCGACACACTGAACAAAGCGCCCATAGCAACACCGAACAGGATGCCCGCGATTTGACTTTTCTTCATCTTACTGCTCTGCCTTTCCGTACCAGGCAACGGACAGCCGCCAAGAGAGGGAGTACAGCCCCAGAACGATCAGTACAATGCCCAGCAGAGCCAGTGGCGGAACGCCCTGCGGCAGAAGGTTCCGGGCCAGGCCGTCCTCATTGGCGGACACGCCAAACCCCATCAGAGCCGCAACCAGGCCGACCATAAGATAAAACGCATATTTTGCCTTTTCGTAGCCAAAACGGTAATTCAACGGCAGCAGAACGGCACTGTTCAGCAGCGTTGTCATGCCTACCTGCACCAGCGTGGAAACCACAAGCGCATGGTCCACAGCTGTCCAGTGCAGGCTTGCCACGCCAAGGGCTGCGGCGGCGAAGAGTTCCGCCAGCACCAGCCCGCACAGGCCAATGATGTATTTGCTGCCCACCAGCTGTTCTTTTGTCACCGGAAGCACGCCGCTGTACTCGCTGAATTTGCTGGCCTGATCATAGGCCAGCAGGGTCATGGGCATCATGCCCATCAGAAAGCCCGCATATACAATAAAGAAATTGGCCCCATTCATGATGGTAACCACGCCTGCGCCCATCATGACCACGGCGGCCACAATGACACCTTTGGCATAGTGCCATATCTGATAAGCATCCTTTAGCAGCAAGCCTTTCATTCTGCACACTCCCCTTTCACCATCAGTACAAACAATTCCTCAATGCTTACCGGGGCAAGCTCTGCTCCGGCGGGCATTGCGTCCCGGCGCACAAGCGCCTCTGCCCCGTAGGGGGTGACCCGCTTGCCGTACACCCGCGCATCCAATGCCGCCAGCTGCGCCGCCGTGCCATGCCACAAGGCGTATTCCTCTCGCAGGGCATCTTTTTCTTCGCACAGCAGCAGCCTGCCCTTGTGCAGGAATGCAATGGTATCGCACAGCTTTTCCAGGTCGCTGACAATGTGGGAGGAAATGAGGATGGAGTGTTCTTCGTCCCGGGCAAAATCCAGCAGGATGTCTGTCACCTCGTCCCGCACCACCGGGTCCAGCCCGTTGGTGGCCTCGTCCAACAGCAGCAGCTTGGGGTGGTGCGCCAGCGCCACCGCAATGCACAGCTTCCTCTGCATTCCAGCGGAGTAATCCTTATACTTTTTGTCCGGCGGCAGGTCAAATTTCCGGCAAAACGCCGTGTAGTCACCAGCGTCCCAGTTGCGGTAGATGCCCGCCATCACCTTGCCCACCTCCACAGCGTTCAGGCACAGGGGAATGCCATCGCTGCCCAG